>Ga0193947_1000027_pt1 | contig 27877 bp, 24 predicted proteins | sample FRT_01_MG_FD_161267 | JGI IMG/M metagenome (GOLD analysis project Ga0193947, IMG submission 161267) | Sediment microbial communities from the Broadkill River, Lewes, Delaware, United States - FRT_0-1_MG | ecosystem: Environmental > Aquatic > Freshwater > River > Sediment | place: USA: Delaware... | reverse complement strand
AATTCAAGAGTTTCGGACATGCCAACCGGTTTATCCAATTATGCTAAAAAAGTCTGCAGGAGCGGTCTGCTGGCCACCCTACGGCGCTCCTCAACGAGATTCATTCAGAATCTCACCAGGGGGGGGTGAATTCCGGAAACAGGGTAAAACGCATAGTATCTTAGATATTTCACAGGATGAGAACAGTCTTTGTCTGGATTACAGGCACGGGGCTAAAAAAGCTGATTGTAGTCCTCCGCTTTGAAACCCACCACGCGCCTGTCACCCAGATCGAGCACCGGGCGCTTAATAATGGCAGGGTTGTCCTGCATGATCCGCAGGGCATTTTCCCTGTTAATACTGTCACGTGACAATTCCGGCAGTTTGCGCCACAACATGCCACGGCGGTTGAGCAGCGTTTCCCAGCCGATTTCCTTTTCCCAGGCTTTGAGTTGTCCGCTGTCGAGTCCATCCTTGCGGTAGTCGTGGAACCGGTAGTCGACACCATGCTCATCCAGCCAGCGCATGGCTTTTTTCATGGTGTCGCAGTTTTTGATGCCGTAGATTGTGATCACTGCAATAGTCCGCTTCTGAACCGGCAACAACGCTTACCGGTAATTGTCAAAACTCATGAGCATCGGATTTTCATATATCCCTTAAAAGCTCGTTTATTCCCACCTTGCCACGGGTCTTTTCGTCGACTTTCTTGACAATGACGGCGCAATACAGGCTGTATTTGCCGTCTTTGGACGGCAGGTTGCCGGAGACGACAACAGACCCCGCCGGGATTCGACCGTAGCGGATTTCATCTTTTTCACGGTCGTAGATGCGTGTACTCTGGCCGATGTACACGCCCATGGAGATCACCGAACCCTCCTCGACTATCACTCCCTCGACCACCTCGGAGCGTGCACCGATAAAACAGTTGTCTTCGATAATGGTCGGAGCCGCCTGAACCGGTTCCAGCACACCACCGATACCCACTCCGCCGGAAAGGTGAACGTTTTTGCCGATCTGTGCACAGGACCCCACGGTGGCCCAGGTGTCAACCATGGTGCCGCTATCGACGTAAGCGCCGATATTGACATAACAAGGCATCAGCACCACACCGGGCGCTATGTAGGATCCGAAGCGGGCGGTGGCAGGGGGAACCACACGAACGCCGGCAGAACGAAATTCGCGTGCATTGTGATCGGCGTACTTGGAATGCACTTTGTCGTAATAGTTGGTAAAGCCGCCTTTCATGAATTCATTGTCTTCGATGCGGAATGACAGCAACACCGCTTTTTTTAACCATTCGTTGACCACCCAGTCACCGTCTTTCTTTTCAGCCACGCGGACTTCCCCGGAATCCAGCATGGCAATCGCTTCCAGGGTGGCTTCCTTGACGTGGGTTTCAACGCTGCGCGGGGTAATGTCGGCGCGGCGTTCAAAAGCTTCTTCGATAGTGGCTTGCAGTTCGTTCATCTCTCTCTCCTGTCATATCCAGCAACTATAGCAGCAGCCCCCTGGGCACGGTAACGCGGAATCACCCCACCCTGATCAATTGGCAAACTCATAGGGTCCAATGAATAAAACAGAGCATCCCAGGGCATTCAGTTCAAGCTCTCGATAAATGTTCGTATGCGCTGTGCGGCCTCGACACATTCGTCCAGCGGGGCGACCAGCGCCAGGCGCACATGATTTTTCCCGGGATTGCCGGCAACGGTATCGCGCGACAGGTAACTTCCCGGCAGCACAACAACATTCTGCTGCTGATAAAGATGTCGGGAAAACTCCTGATCATCAATCGGAGTCTGCGGCCAGAGATAAAACCCCGCCGGTGGCAGCTGCGCCTCGAGTACCGGCGCCAGTATATCGGTAACCGCCGAAAACTTTTCCCGGTACAGACGCCGGTTTTCCAGCACATGGCGCTCATCCTGCCAGGCACGGATACTGGCATCCTGTGTCGCAGGCGGCATGGCGCATCCATGGTAGGTGCGGTAGCGAAAAAACGCGTCGATCAAATCGCTGTCACCGGCGACGAAGCCGGAACGCAGGCCCGGCGCATTGGAGCGCTTCGACAGGCTGTGAAAAACCAGACAGTGACGGTATTCGGTATTACCCATGGCCGCCGCTGCCGTCAACAGGCTGGGCGGCGGCTGGTCTTCCACCCGGTAGATCTCCGAGTAGCATTCGTCAGATACAATGACAAAGTCGTGCCGCTGCGCACGCTCGATGAGATCCTGCAGTGACCGCAGACCGATGACGCGGCCGCTTGGATTGCCGGGCGAGCAGATATAGACGAGCTGGCAGCGATCCCATACTGCGTCCGGCACAGCGTCGAAATCCGGCAGATAATCGGTGGCCGCGGTAGTATTCAGGAAGAAGGGCTCTGCACCTGCCAGCAATGCGGCCCCTTCATAGATCTGATAGAACGGATTGGGCATTAATACCAGGGCTTGATCGCCGGGATCGACCACACACTGTGCAATGGCAAACAGCGCTTCACGGGTACCATTGACGGGCAGAGCGTTGTGCGCGGGGTGCAGGCTGCCAGCGGGCAGGCCGAAGCGCCTCACCAGCCATTCGATAATGGTCTCGCGCAGCCTGTCTGTACCGCGCGTTCCTGGATAGACCGACAGGCCGTGCAGATGCTCGATGACCGCTTCGGTGATAAAACCGGGTGTCGGGTGTTTGGGCTCACCGATCGACAAACGGATGCCTGCAAGCCCGTCAGGAGGCGTCACGCCCGCATGCAGTTCAGCCATGCGCTCGAACGGGTAGGGGTGCAGACGTGCTAAATTAGGATTCATGAAGAAACGGGATAATAAAAAGGAAGCGGAAGTATACGGAATCTCATGAAACGGTCCAATCATCATATACTGCCGGTGCTGAGCCTGTTACTGACGGCCAGCCTGTGGGGACTGGTGTGGTATCCCTTGCGCCTGCTGGAGGGTCAGGGGCTGAGCGGCCTCTGGCTGACGCTGTCCAGTTACGCCGCGGCACTTGCGTTGGGGCTGGCCTGGCTGTGGCGAAGCCGTAGCGACTGGCATGACAAGCCGTGGGTGCTGTTGGTCATGACGCTGGCGGTAGGTTGGTGCAATGTCGCTTTTGTACTGGCTGTACTGGATGGCACCGTGGTGAGGGTATTGCTGCTGTTCTACCTGTCACCCTTGTGGGCACTGCTGCTGGGCTGGATGCTGCTCCGGGAGCACCCTGGCCGAAGTGGCCTGCTGGTGTTCGTGCTGGCGCTTGCAGGCGCGGTCATCATGCTGTGGGACCCCGACCTGGGGATGCCTTGGCCACGCGATAACGCGGACTGGCTGGCGGTATCCTCCGGTTTTGCCTTTTCCCTTGCCAATGTCATGGTGCGAAAAAGTCGGCACATCTCAATGCAGACCAAGTCTGCGGCCAGTTGGCTGGGGGTGGTGCTGGTTGCAGGAGTCTGGATTATGATCGTTCAGGAACCGTTTCCGCCGGTACAGGCGTCAACATGGCTCGGTGCGGCGCTGCTGGGTTGGCTCGGTTTTTTCGTCATGACGGTAACGGTGATATATGGCGTCAGTCACATGCCGGTACACCGATCGGCGGTGATCCTGCTGTTCGAACTGGTGGTCGGTGCCGTGTCTTCATTGTTGCTGACGGATGAACGGGTGCTGTTGCAGGAATGGCTGGGCGGCGCATTGATTCTGATGGCCGCTTATCTTGCCGCACACGCACATATCGGGGAGCACAAATGACAGAATTCCTGCGCATCCACCACGCCAGTGTCGTGGTCGCTGACAGCCGGCGGGCCCTCCGGTTTTACGTCGATATACTGGGCATGCAGCTGGACCCCTCGAGGCCTGATCTGGGTTTTCCCGGCGCCTGGCTGTGGGTAGGCGACCAGCAGATTCATCTGCTGGAGGTGGCAAATCCGGATACGGCTGAAGGGCGCCCGGCCCATGTTGGGCGTGACCGACACACGGCTTTGCAGGTACGGGGCCTCGACGAGCTTCAACAGCGGCTGGAGACCGCCGACATCCCCTATAGCCGCAGTCGTTCGGGACGAAAGGCGATTTTCTGCCGGGATCCCGATGGTAATGGCATCGAGCTTGTCGAAGCTGTCTCCTGAGCGCGTTCCCGGCTATCCAATGTTCCATGGAATCGCGCTCAGGGGAGCGCTTCGACAGCAGGCGCATCCAGGGCACGAATCAGTGCCTCTCTGAGCGCTTCCTGTTGTTCCCCGGTCAACGGCCTGTCGCCGCTGCCGGTCACGTAAAAGACGTCTTCCGCCTGGGAGCCGAAAGTCGCAATTTTGGCATTCTGTAAAGACACATCGGAGTCATCGAATACCTGACCAACGTTTGATAACAGGCCCGGATAATCGGTGGTAAACAGTTCGACAATCGTGCGCTGGCTCTTGTCATCGGTGTGAAAATAGATCCGTGTCGGGACCTTGAATTGACGCACCCGACGCTCGGCGGGACGCGATACCGGAACTGTGTCCCCTACCTCCGAGTGCAACACTTTCTCCATGAGCGTCGAGATTTCTTCCAGTTGATAGTGATCCACTATCGGTTCGCCGGCCGCATTGAGCAGCAGGTAGGTGTCGATGGCATAATCACGCTGGGTGGTGATGACGCGCGCATCGGTAATCGTCAGACCCAACTGATCGAGCAGTGCCGTGATACGACTGAACAGCCGTTCTATGACCGGGGTATAGATGAACAGTGCACTGCCCCCGCGTGGGGAGTGTGCGCACAGGTCGACACGAATACCTTCGCTGTGACCGGGCTTCAGAATGGTTTCCGCGTGCCAGACAACCTCGTCCACATTATGACGCAGGAAATATTCTTCCGGAAATTCGCCCCACAGGGCCTGCAGCTGGACGAAATTGATGTTTTTGCCGGCCAGTTTTGCCAACGCGGCTGTCTTGATATCGAGTATCAGTTCATCGCGGTGCAGGGGATTTTCCAGGCCGCGGCGTAAGGCACGCTTTGTCGCGGTATACAGATCCTTGAACAGGGCATCCTTCCAGTTGTTCCATAGTGTCGGGCTGGTACCACGAACATCGGCAACGGTCAGCAGATACAGGTAATTCAGACGCGTACGATCGCCCACCTGTTGCGCAAATTCATTAACGACATCGGGGTCGGATATATCCCTGCGTTGGGCGATCTGCGACATCAGCAGGTGTTTCTCCACCAGCCAGGCCACCAGTCGCTGATCATACGGACTCAAATCATGCCGTTGCAGGAATTTCTGTGCTTCCACGGCACCCAGTTCCGAGTGGTTGCCACCGCGCCCCTTGGCTATATCATGGAAAAAACCCGCCAGGTAGAGCAACTCGGGTTTTGGGATGGTCTCGAAGATGCGGCTGCACAGCGGAAACTCCTGGTCATGTTTTTTGATCGCGAAGCGGCGCAGATTGCGTATAACAAACAGGGTGTGCTCATCCACGGTATAGGCGTGAAACAGATCATGCTGCATCTGCCCGACAATGTTTGCGAACACCGGGTAATAGGACGCCAGAATACCGTAACGGTTCATACGCCTGAGTTCATGGGTCAGCCCCCTGGGCTGACGGAATATCTCCATAAACAGACTGCGTGAACGGATATCATCGCGGAAGGCATCATCGATCAGATAGCGGTGGCTTCGCACCAGCCGCAGGGTGGAGGCCGAAACACCTTTTAATTCAGGATGTTGTTCCATCAACAGGAACAGCTCAAGGAGGGCGAAAGGATAGCGTTTGAAAATGCTATCCGCGGTGACTTCAAGAAAACCCTTGCGCGCCTGGAAACGCCGGTTTATGGCCACAGTTTCCCCGGGGGCATCACTATAGAGAATCATTTCCTTGAATAGCTGTAACAGCAGCTCGTTGAGACGGCTCAACTCCTGAATGGCACGGTAGTAGTCCTTCATGAACCATTCCACCGCCAGTTTGTGCTCCTTGTCCTTGTAGCCAAACTGTTGTGCCAGTGTCCGCTGGTGATCGAACAGCAGGCGGTCCTCACGCCGATGGGTGAGCTGGTGCAGACCAAAGCGTACCTTCCAGAGAAATCGCTGCGCGTCCATCAGGGACCGGTATTCGTTTGCGGTGATGAAGCCGCTGGTAACCAGGTCTTCCAGGCTGTCCGAGCCGAAATGGCGTTTTACCACCCAGCCGATCATCTGGGCATCGCGCAGACCGCCGGGGCCTTCCTTGATGTTGGGCTCCAGGTTGTAGACGGCGTCGTTGAAACGATGATAGCGGTTCTCTTGTTCTTCCAGTTTTGCGGCAAAAAAATCCCGGCTCGGCCAGACCTGGTCCGGGCCGACGCGTGCGCGCATGGCGCGGAACAGATCTTCCGAACCGGTTATCAGCCTGGCTTCCATCATATTGGTGGCAACCGTGATGTCCGCTTGCGCCTGTTCATAACAATCATCCGGCGTTCGTACGCTGTGACCGACCTCCAGCCCGACATCCCAGAGCAACATCAGGAAAGCTTCAATTTTCGCTTTCGTGGCCTGGTCTTCGGTTTCGGCAAGCAGCAGCATGATATCGATATCCGAACCCGGCAGCAGTTCATTGCGGCCGTAGCCGCCTACTGCAACCAGCGCGCCGTTAAAGCCCGGCAACATCCGCTCCCAACAGCGGTTCAGTACCTGGTCTATCAGCCAGCCGCGCGCGTGTATCAATTCTTCTATGTCAGTACCGGACTGAAACTGTCTGGATAACTCCTGGTGAGAGGTCTTGAGGAACTCGCGGCATACTGGCAGGGGTGGGGTTTCGCCCTGGAAGGAACGGTCCAGTTCAGTCAGCTGGAACCACTGTTCAAACTTATCGCCGCTGTTTGCAGCCGCGGTCGATATCTGCTGATTGCCGTCAGCGGACATCAGATGTCTTCATCGTTACGTAGAGTAAGTACTTCATACCCGTCCTCGGTAACCAGTATGGTGTGTTCCCACTGAGCGGAAAGACTGTGATCTTTGGTAACAACCGTCCAGCCGTCTCTGAGTACTTTGGTGTAACGTTTACCCGTATTGATCATGGGTTCGATGGTAAAAGTCATACCTGCCTGCAGAATCAGGCCGCTGCCCGGCCTGCCGTAGTGCAGGACCTGCGGATCCTCGTGGAACTCACGGCCAATTCCGTGACCACAGTATTCCCGTACCACCGAGTAACGATGGGCTTCGGCGTGACGCTGGATGGTATGGCCAATGTCGCCCAGCTGGGCACCCGGTTTCACCGCGGCAATACCCAGCGTCATGCATTCGTAGGTGATGCCCGCCAATCGCCTGGCGATGAGCGAAGGTTCACCCACGAAAAAGATTTTGCTGGTATCGCCATGGAAGCCGTCCTTGATGACAGTGATATCAATATTCAGCATATCACCATTTTTCAGCCTGCGATCACCCGGGATGCCGTGACACACCTGATGATTCAATGAGGTACAGATCGACTTGGGAAAACCACGATAATTCAGCGGCGCCGGGATCGCCCGCTGTGTGTCGACGATATACGCGTGACACAGCCGGTCGAGTTCAGCGGTGGTGATACCCGCCTGCACGTGCGGTTCGATCATTTCCAGCACCTCTGCGGCCAGTCTGCCGGCAACGCGCATTTTTTCGATTTCTTCGGCTGTTTTTATTGATACCGTCATGGGTTCCTGTCCCCGCCTGGCCCGCGGAAATTAATTTACGGTTAAAATTCAGTGCTCGGCAGCTGTTCAGGGGCCGAAACGATTGCTGTTACCCGCAGTGTATGGTATAAAGCGCGGCTTGTTAACAGTCTGTTGTACATGGGTTTTGTGACTGTCTGTCGCCGGACCTGAAATTAAATCCACACATACGCCGACACATGTGGTCGGGTGCCTGCTTTGTCGGGTTACCGCATGGGGCGTATGGAGGCTTAACCCTAAAAAGAGGTTCTCTATTATGTCGAACGTAAGTATGCGCCAGATGCTCGAGGCTGGCGTACATTTCGGGCATCAGGCCCGTTTCTGGAATCCGAGGATGGCTCCCTACATTTTCGGTGAACGCAGCAAGATCCACATCATCAATCTGGAAAAAACCCTGCCACTGTATACCGACGCCATGAACTTTGTCGGCAAACTGGTGGCCAACAAGGGCACAGTGCTGTTTGTCGGTACCAAGCGTTCTGCACGCGATACCATCCGCAGCGAGGCCGAGCGTTGCAAAATGCCCCATGTCAACCATCGCTGGCTGGGCGGCATGCTGACCAATTTTAAAACCGTTCGTCAGTCCATCAAGCGCTTGAAAGATCTCGAGGCGATGGATCAGGACGGTACGTTCGACAAGATCAGCAAAAAAGAGGCGCTGATGCTGACCCGCGAAAAGGATAAACTGGATCGTAGCCTGGGTGGCATCAAGGACATGAATCGTCTGCCCGACGCCATGTTTATTGTCGATGTCGGTCACGAAAAAATCGCCGTTGCGGAAGCAAAAAAACTGGGTATCCCGGTTGTAGGTATTGTTGATTCGAACAATTCACCGGAGAACATCGATTATGTCATTCCTGGTAATGACGACTCGATTCGCGCGATCCAGATTTATGTGCAGGGTGTTGCCGATGCCGTGGATGAAGGCCGTAATGCGATGGCGCAGGTCGGTGGTACCAGCGAGGATGAATTCGTCGAAGTCAGGGGTGGAGCCGAGGCTCAGTGAGCGGAAGTCAATCCGCATTCAACATTATACAGTCTTTTTCAAGAGGTAAGAGTCATGGCAATTACAGCAGCGCAGGTTAAAGAACTGCGTCAACGTACCGGCTGCGGCATGATGGAATGTAAGAAAGCCCTGGTGGAAGCCGATGCCGATATGGATGCGGCTGCCGAGGCTTTGCGTAAATCCGGCCTGGCCAAGGCAGACAAGAAGGCCAGCCGTGTTGCTGCCGAAGGCATTATCGTCGTCGAAGTCAGTGGCGATGGTAGAACCGCGGCAATAGCAGAAGTCAATGCCGAGACCGATTTTGTCGCCAGGAAAGAAGCGTTCCAGGATTTTGCACGCGCCGTCGTCCAGCGCATACTGAATGACAATCCGGCGGACATGGATGTGTTATCGGCCATGCCGCTGCAAGACGGTGGTGAAACGGTGGAAGAAGCGCGTCGCAGTCTGATAGCGAGCATTGGCGAAAATATCAACGTACGCCGTTTCGTTCGACGTGAAGCCGCTGCCGGGGCGCTGTCCAGCTACCTGCACGGAAACCGCATCGGCGTGCTGGTAGAAGTGGAAGGCGGTGATACCGATCTGGCCAGGGGTATCGCCATGCATATTGCAGCCAGTAAACCGGTGTGTGTTGACGAGTCGGGGGTGCCGCAGGAACTGCTCGACAAGGAGAAGGAGATATTCTCCGCCCAGGCAGAAGCCAGCGGCAAGCCGGCGGATATTGTCGAAAAGATGGTCAACGGCCGTATCCGCAAGTTTCTTGGTGAAATCACCCTGGTCGGCCAACCGTTTGTGAAAGACCCCGAGCAGACGGTCGGTAAACTGCTGAAGGCCGCCGGCGCCAGGGTGCAGGTGTTTGATCGTCTCGAACTGGGAGAAGGGATCGAGAAAAAGACCGAGAACTTCGCCGAAGAAGTGATGGCGCAGGTTCAGGGCAGCTGATTGCGGGACGTGAGGTCAGCTTCCCGGTATGATTTATGGGGTCGCGCTGCGGCCCCATTTTGTAACAGAAAAAAGAAAGGATTATGCAAAAGAGCCAGTTTGCCTTCCGCCGGATTCTACTGAAACTGAGTGGCGAAGCCCTGATGGGGGATAGCGATTACGGTATCGAACCGGCTGTCATCCGCCGAATCGCGGAGGAAATTCATGGCCTGAGCTCTGCGGGCCTGGAAATCGGCGTGGTGATTGGCGGCGGCAACATATTCCGCGGTGCCGGGCTTGCCCGGGGTGGTATGGACCGTGTCACCGGCGACCATATGGGCATGCTGGCAACAGTGATAAACTCGCTGGCCATGCAGGATGCTCTGGAGAAAGTGGGTAGCCAGTGTCGCGTCATGTCAGCCTTGAAAGCCAACCAGGTGTGCGAGGACTATATTCGTCGCCGTGCGGTGCGGCACCTGGAGAAGGGCCGTGTGGTTATTTTTGCAGCCGGTACAGGAAATCCGTTTTTCACCACCGACTCCGCCGCCAGCCTTCGCGCTATAGAGATGGGTGCGGAAATCATGCTGAAGGCGACCAAGGTGGATGGCGTCTATACAGCTGACCCGGTCAGCAACCCGGACGCCAGGCGTTATGACCGGTTGACTTACGAAGAGGCGATTGTGAAGAAACTCGCGGTCATGGATGCCACAGCATTGGTGTTATGCCGTGATCAGGGCATGCCTATCCGGGTATTTGATTTACATACACCAGGCAATCTGGGCCGGGTGGCTGCGGGCGAAGATGTAGGTACGCTGGTGGAGTGAGTACGATGATTGAGGAAATAAAAGACGATGCCAAAAGCCGCATGGGCAAAAGTATCGAGGCGCTGAAGAAGGACTTGGGAAAAATTCGTACAGGGCGAGCCCATACGAGTCTGCTGGACCACATCCGCGTCGACTACTATGGCTCCGAAGTGCCTTTGTCTCAGGTTGCGAATATTTCTGTCGAGGACTCCCGGACACTGATGCTTACACCGTGGGAAAGGCCCATGGTAAAGGTTATCGAAAAGGCCATCATGAGCTCGGACCTGGGTTTGAACCCAAGCAGCGCGGGAACCGTCATTCGTATCCCGATGCCCCCGCTGACGGAAGAGCGCCGTAAAGACATGGTGCGGGTGGTGCGCGCGGAAGCGGAGGGTGCCCGCGTAGCGATCCGGAATATCCGTCGTGACGCCAATAATGATTTCAAGGAACTGTTGAAAGAGAAAGAGATTTCCGAGGATGAAGATCGGCGCGCCCAGGAAGATATTCAGAAGCTGACCAACCACTTTGTCGAAGAAGTGGATAAACTGCTCGCGGTCAAAGAAGCGGAGTTAATGGAAATCTAGTCTCTATCATGGCACAGGAAAACGTCCAGGCGGAAGCGCAGCAGACACAACTGGTGTTGCCTCGCCATGTTGCCATCATTATGGATGGCAATGGCCGTTGGGCCAATAAAAAGAATCTGCCACGTTACATGGGACACCGGGAAGGTGTTAAAGCGGTGCGCCGCATCGTCACCGTGTGTCAGCAGCGTGGTATCGAAGCGCTGACACTGTTTGCTTTTTCCAGCGAAAACTGGCGCAGACCCAAGGCTGAAGTCGGCCTGCTCATGGATCTGTTCGTGCACACCCTCAAAAAGGAGGTTAATCGCCTCGACAGGAACGGCGTGAACATGCGGTTTATCGGTAACCGCACAGCCTTCGATCCCAAGTTGCGGTTGCTGATGGATGCTGCAGAGCAGCAGACTGCCCATAATGATCGGTTGACGCTGGTTATCGCGGTAAACTACGGCGGCCGCTGGGACCTGGCTGAAGCGGCCAGGCGTCTGGCAGCCAAAGCCGTGGCTGGTGAACTCGACGTGAACGATATCAACAGCGATGTATTGGGGCGGGAACTCTGCATCGCCGATCTGCCGGAACCCGATCTTTTTATCCGTACCGGTGGTGAGCAGCGAATCAGTAATTTTATGCTATGGCAACTGGCCTATACCGAGTTGTATTTCACCGATCTGTTATGGCCGGACTTTGCCGAAGCAGCTTTTACAGAGGCGTTACATTCCTTCGCCGGCCGCCAACGGCGTTTCGGACAGACAGGCGACCAGATTGAACAATCCAAACGTGCTTAAGCAACGCTTCATCAGTGCACTGATCGGTGTGCCGCTGGTGGTGCTGGTGGTATTGAAATTAAATCTGTCCGGCTTTGCGCTTGTCGCAGCGCTGGCCATGCTGCTGGCTGCCTGGGAGTGGAGCGCACTGATCCCCTTACAGCACACGGCGGCACGCATTGCCTATGTGCTGTTAACCCTGTGCTGCATTGCTGTCGCCTGGAAATTCGCCCAAGCTGAAGTTCTGGTTGATATCATGTTGTGGGCGGCATTAGCCTGGTGGCTGTTTGTGCTGTACTGGATTACGCGGCCAGCGCTCGGTGATGAAACAACGCTTCTACACAGCGTGGCCAAGGCGCTGCTGGGCCAGGGTCTCATGATCAGTACCTGGCTGGCGCTGGTGGTCCTGCACAGCCGGCCGGATCAGGGGCCTCACTGGGTGTTGTACGTGCTGGTACTGGTGTGGGTTGCCGACAGCGGCGCTTTCTTTGCCGGCCGCCAGTTCGGTCGTAACAAGCTGGCGCCCAGGGTCAGTCCGGGTAAAACCTGGGAAGGCGTGCTGGGAGCCCTGGCGGCCTGTTCCCTGTTTGCATTCGGTTATGCGCGGTTTATCGATTTGCAGGGTTTGGCGCTGGCCGGGTTCATACTGGTTTGTCTGGTGACCGTGTTGTTTTCCATTGCCGGTGACTTGCTGGAAAGCCTGTTGAAACGCCAGCGGGGTATTAAGGACTCGGGTACTCTGATACCCGGCCACGGCGGCATTCTGGATCGAATCGACAGCCTGTTGGCGGCAGCGCCGGTATTCCTGCTTGGCCTGCGATGGGTGGAATTATGAGCCATCGCCCGGGAATTACCGTGCTTGGTGCCACCGGCTCCATTGGTATCAGTACGCTGGATGTTATCAGGCGCAACAGCAATCGCTACCGGGTGGTTGCGCTGACAGCGAACCGGGACGTCGACCGCCTTTTCACACAGTGTCTTGAGCATCGGCCCGAGTTTGCCGTGATGGCGGATGAAAGTGCGGCTGAACAGCTGCGCAATCGCCTGCATGAACAGGCGCCCGATATTGAGGTCCTGAGCGGTCTGGATGCGCTGGTGAAAGTGGCGGCATTGGATAGTGTCGACTGTGTCATGGCGGGTATTGTCGGCGCCGCCGGATTGTTGCCCACCCTGGAAGCCGCGAAATCGGGCAAACGGGTACTGTTGGCGAACAAGGAAGCTCTGGTCATGTCCGGCTCACTGTTCATGCAACAGGCTCAGAACGGTGGCGCCGAACTATTACCTGTCGACAGTGAACATAACGCCATTTTTCAATGTATGCCGCAGGGTTACCTGCCGGGCTCGGGTCAGCCGGAAGGTGTCGTAAAAATACTGTTGACCGCGTCCGGTGGACCGTTTCGAACCACTGCACTCGATCAATTATCAGAAATCACACCGGAGCAGGCCTGTTGTCACCCGAACTGGGATATGGGGCGCAAGATTTCCGTGGATTCCGCCACCATGATGAACAAGGGACTGGAGCTGATCGAAGCCTGCTGGCTGTTTTCTGTTCCCGATTCCATGCTGCAGGTTGTGATTCATCCGCAGAGTATCGTTCATTCCATGGTGCAGTATCGGGACGGATCCGTACTGGCCCAGTTGGGTAATCCCGATATGCGCACCCCCATCGCGCACAGCCTGGCCTGGCCGCAACGCATTGATGCGGGAGTGGATGTCCTGGATATGCTGAGCACGGCCAGGCTCGATTTTGAATCGCCGGACCTGCAGCGTTTCCCCTGTTTGCGTCTGGCTCAGGAGGCCTGGCGGGCTGGCGGCACGGCATCTGCCGTTCTTAATGCGGCGAACGAAGTGGCTGTGTATGCCTTTCTGGATGGACGCATCAATTTCACCGCCATAGCCGAGGTCATTGAATCCACCCTGGCCGATGTGACCCGGCGGGAGGCGGACTCATTTGAGGTCATTCTGGAAGAGGATGCCCTGGCGCGCAACTGCGCCAATGAGATGATTGCCGCAAGGCAACGCAAGCGGGCGACCGTATGAGCGGGTTTGGTGGTTCGCTGCTGGCTTTTATTGTTGCTATCAGCCTGCTGGTCGCCGTGCATGAATTTGGCCATTTCTGGGTGGCCAGAAAACTCGGTATCAAGGTGCTGAGGTTTTCCATTGGCTTTGGCAAGCCGATCTGGAGACGGCGTTTTGGCGCCGATCGCACCGAGTTCGTCGTCGCCGCGTTGCCACTGGGTGGCTATGTAAAGATGCTTGATGAACGCGAGGCTCCGGTCGAGCCCGCCGAAGTGTCGCGATCGTTTAACCGGAAACCGCTGTGGGTGCGTTCCGCGGTGATTCTGGCCGGCCCGCTGTTTAATTTTCTGTTCGCGATAGCCGCCTACTGGCTGATGTTTGTCAGCGGCGTGCCGGGCCTGGTTCCGGTTGTGGGTGAAATTGCACCGCAGTCGGTTGCCGAACAGGCGGGCTTCGAGAAAATGGACGAAGTGTTGAGTGTCGCCGGTAAAGTGACGCCGACCTGGGATGCAGTCACACTGGAACTGCTGGATGCGGCTTTATCAGGTGAAAATACCGAAATCCTGGTGCGCGCTGCGGATAGTACGCAGCGCTTGCTGATCATCGACTTCGCAGCTGTGCCGGATGCCCTCGACAAAGGTGGACTGCTTGGCAACCTGGGACTTTCCGTATGGCGCCCGAGACTGCCACCCGTGGTCGATCGCCTGGTGGCCAATGCACCCGCCGAACGAGCCGGTTTACAGCCCGGTGACCGCATACTGTCAGTCGATTCACAAAGCATCGAAACCTGGTCTGAATGGGTGGATTACGTCCGTGCGCACCCCGAACAGTCATTACAGCTCGGGGTATTGCGGGGCGAAGAACAACTGGACATGGTGCTGGTGCCGAAAGCCGTGAAACAGGATGGTGAGACGATAGGACAGATTGGCGCCTATGTGCGTCAAGTCGAGTCAACGCAGGACAAAATGCGTACGGAAGTGCGCTACGGGATGCTTGAGTCTACCGGCAAGTCAGTGCAGAAAACGTGGGAGATGACGGCGCTCACGTTGCGTACCCTGTGGGGGATGCTGTCGGGCAGGGCTTCTGTTGAAAACATCAGCGGACCCATCAGCATAGCGCAGTATGCCGGCTATTCCGCCCGCATCGGACTGGCCAGTTTTCTCAAATTCCTGGCTATTGTCAGCATCAGCCTGGGGGTGCTGAATCTGTTGCCTGTCCCTGTTCTTGATGGCGGTCATCTGCTGTACAACGCTATCGAGTGGGTGCAAGGCAAACCACTGTCTGATTCGGCGCAACAGGCCGGCCAGCAATTGGGGATACTGTTGTTACTTGCATTAATGACGATTGCCTTTTATAACGATTTGTCACGCCTGTTCGGAGCCTGAGCTTTCGGGATTGTTGATGCATCGCATTCTGAAAATAATAATTCTTGCGTTATCCTTTCCAGTCTACGGGTTCGAGTCCTTCGAAGTCAGTGATATTCGCGTCGAAGGATTGCAACGTATTTCGCCGGGCACGGTATTCAACTTTCTAACGGTTCAGGTGGGCGGCAATTTCACCGAACACGATTCCGAGCTTACCATTCGCTCCCTGTACAAATCGGGATATTTCAGGGATATCAGATTGGAACGGGATGGAAGCGTGCTGGTTGTTGTCGTGCAGGAACGCCCCGCGATTGCCAGTATCAAGGTTCAGGGTAATGACGATATAGAGACGGAACCCCTGCTGGAGTCATTAAAGGATATCGGTCTGGCCGAAGGTAACGTGTTTGATCGTTCACTACTGGAAAAAGTCGAGCTGGAGCTGGAGCGCCAGTACTACAGTCGTGGCAAGTATGGCGTCAAGATCGAGACCACGGTGACCCCGCTGGAACGCAACCGGGTGGGTATTCTGATCGATGTTTCTGAAGGTGCGGTCGCCAAGATCAAGCAGATCAGTATTGTCGGTAACCGTGTCTTTGACGATAAAAAACTGTTGAAACAGTTATCGCAAAGCACGCCGAACTGGCTGTCCTTTTATACCAAGGATGACCAGTACTCCAAGCAGGAGCTGGCCGCCGATCTGGAAACCTTGAGGTCCTATTACCAGGATCGCGGCTACATCAAGTTCAATGTCGATTCCACCCAGGTTTCCATAACTCCGGACAAAAAAGATATCTACATCACCATCAATGTGACCGAAGGTGAACAATACCGCGTTCGTGAGGTCAGACTGTCGGGTGAGCTGCCTGTTGCGGCAGAGCAGCTGTACCCGGATTTTCGCATCAATGCCGGGGATGTGTTTTCGCGTAAACGGGTCACAGATACTGTAACGCGCATTTCCGACAGTCTTGGCAATGCAGGCTATGCTTTCGCCAACGTCAATACAGTTCCCGATGTCAATGAAGACACACGGGAAGTCGATCTGACATTTTTTGTTGATCCAGGTAAACGTGTGTATGTACGCCGTATCAATTTTGCCGGAAATGTGAAAACGCGAGATGAGGTGTTACGGCAGGAAATGCGTCAACTGGAGGGCGGCTGGTTTTCGGCCGAGAAAGTTGAACGCTCACGCACCCGCCTTCAGCGCCTGGGCTACTTTGAAGGTGTCAATGTCGAGACACCGGCGGTACCGGGCTCCACCGATCAGGTGGACGTCGATTACTCGGTGACAGAACAGGCGTCGGGGAGTATTTCCCTCGGCATCGGCTTTTCCCAGACATCGGGCATTATTCTCAACGGCAGCATTACCCAGGACAACTTCCTCGGCTCCGGGCGCAGGGTCAGTGTGTCTGTCAACAACAGCGATGTCAGCAAGCTCTTCAGCTTTTCCTACACAAACCCTTACTACACTGTCGATGGCGTCAGCCGCGGGTTCGGCGCTTTTTTCCGTGACACGGATGCTGATGAAGCCAACATCGCTGATTATTCCACCGACACCTATGGCGTCAATGTCACCTACGGCTTCCCGATCAGTGAGTACAATTCGTTCCGTTTCACCATCGAGGCCGACAGCCTGAAACTCAAGACATCCGAATTCTCTTCGACCGAGATCACCGAATTTGTCGATGAACACGGCGACAATTTCAAAAGTCTGGGATTGTCGACGAGTTTGGCCCACGACACACGCAACAGGACCATTTTTCCCAGCTCTGGCGGTGTGCGGCGAATCAGCATGGAAGCCAAAATCCCGGGTTCAGAGCTTGAGTTTTATAAAGTGGACCTGCGTATACAGCAATATATTCCCTTAACCAAACTCTTTGTTTTTCATAGCAAAGCGGATGTCGGCTACGGCGACGGCTATGGCGATTTTGACAACCTGCCGTTTTTCGAGAACTATTTTGCCGGCGGCGTACGTTCGGTTCGCGGCTTTGAAGATAATTCCCTGGGACCGCGGGACTCGGATAACGATCCACTCGGTGGCAGCTTCAGAACGGTGGCCAATGCGGAAATCCTGTTTCCACCACCCTTTCTGACAGAGAGCAACAGTGTAAGGTTGAGTACTTTTTTTGATATCGGTAATGTGTTCCCCGGCGTGGAGGACTTCGAGAGCAGCGATCTGCGCATGTCGGTGGGTCTCGGTGCAACCTGGTTGTCTCCGGTAGGGCCACTGGCGGTCAGCTTCGCTGTGCCGCTTAATGACGAGGATGACGACGACGTACAGGAGTTCCAGTTCAGTCTCGGGGCCGGGTTCTAGCCCATTAGCTATTTATTCTATTTTAGGAGAAGAATTTTGAAATCAAGTTACAGTATGCTGTTTGGTTTGGCTGCGCTTGGCATCGCAGCGGTACCGGTACAGGCCGATACCAAGGTCGGCGTGGTCAACACGGTTCAGTTGATGGAAGAAGCACCGCAGGCAAAAGACGCCCAAAGCAAAATCGAAACGGAATTCGCACCTCGTGAAAAGGAACTGGTGGCATTACAGAAGAGCATTCGCAAACTCGAAGATCGCCTGTCCCGCGACGGTGCCGTCATGAGTGAAAAGGAGAACAGCAAGCTGGAACGTGAGATTCTCTCCCAGCGCCGTGAATTGAAACGCACCCAGGACGAGTTTCGCGATGACCTGAATATTCGCAAGAACGAGGTGTTGTCGAAGTTGCAGCGGCAGATGTACGACGCCACCGTGAGTCTTGCCAAGGAAAAGAATTATGACGTGATTCTAGGGCAGGGTGTGGTGTATTCGAGCAAAAACGTCGATATCACCGACATGGTACTGGAAAAGCTGAAGGCCGGTTTCAAGTCCGGTGACGATAAGTAATAGTATCCATCGCTGATGGCGCTGACACTCGCTCAACTGGCTCAGCAACTGAATGTTGAACTGGTGGGCGACGGTGACGCCTGTGTGTCAAGGGTGGCGAGTCTGCAGCGGGCTGAACCCGGCGCGCTGAGTTTTCTCGCCAACCCGAAATACCGGTGCTATCTTAAAACCACCCGTGCTTCAGCGGTGGTGCTGTCGAGCCGTGACGCCGGGGATTCTCCCGTACCGGTGCTGCTCAGTGACAATCCCTATGCCTGCTATGCCCGGGCGGCACGTCTGCTGTATCCGCAGGAGAAATCGCGCTGCGGCATACATCCGAGTGCTGTTGTCGATAACACGGCTCAGGTGGACCCCAGTGCCTGGATAGGTGCAAATGCCGTTATTGAACAACACGCAAAGATCGGTCCGTCTGTGCAGATCGGACCTGGCTGTGTTGTCGGTGCCGGGGTGGAGATCGGCGAGGGCAGCCAGCTGGTGGCCCGCGTCACCGTTCTGGCCCAAGCCCATATAGGCAGACACACCACATTGCACCCGGGTGTGGTAATTGGCAGCGACGGTTTTGGCCAGGCTGAAGTCGAAGGCCACTGGGAAAAGGTGCCGCAACTCGGTAGTGTAGAGATCGGTGACGACGTTGAAATCGGCGCCAACACCACGGTTGACCGCGGCAGCATCGATAACACCGTTATCGAACAGGGTGTGAAGATCGATAATCAGGTGCAGGTTGCTCACAATGTGTTCATCGGCGCACAAACGGCCATCGCGGCGTGTGTCGGCATCTCCGGCAGTACACATATCGGTAAACACTGTACACTGGCCGGGGGCGTCGGTATTGTTGGCCACCTGCAAATCACCGATCATGTTCATGTCACCGGAATGTCGATGGTAACTCGCTCCATTTCCAGACCGGGCCGCTATTCGGCCGGAACGCCACTGATGGAGAATCGGCAATGGCGCCGCAACGCGGTCAGAATTAAACAGCTGGATAACCTGGCGCGGCGAATATTCAGCCTGGAAAAATCCAGATAAAATAAAAAGCTACCCTAGCAACAAGGTATCGGGTTTAATATCGGACCATGGACGTTGTCGAAATTCAGAATTTGTTGCCGCACCGTTACCCGTTCCTGCTCATCGATCGGGTGGTGGAATTCCATGAAGGGCAGTCGCTGGTAGGCATTAAAAATGTCACCGTCAACGAGCCGTTTTTCCAGGGCCATTTTCCCGAAAAACCGGTCATGCCGGGTGTGCTGATTCTGGAAGCACTGGCGCAGGCGACCGGTTTGCTCGCTTTCAGAACTGGGAATCGGGGTGCCCAACGCGAGTCCCTCTATTACCTGGTCGGTATCGACAAAGCACGCTTCAAACAACCGGTGGAGCCCGGTGATCAATTGCGCCTGTCGGTTGAACTGATCAAAACCAGGCGCGGCATCTGGGTTTTCGATACCGCGGCGACAGTGGATGGTAAGACCGCGGCCACGGCAGGGATCATGTGTACCGAACGAAAGATCGACAGCTGAACAGGAAATGCCTGATCGCGGTTCGCTGATTCATCCGACAGCGGTGGTCGACCCCGCAGCGCGGATCGCTGCTGGCGTTACTATCGGTCCCTACAGTGTTATTGGTACCGACGTCGAAATAGGAAGCAAGTCGTGGATCGGATCACACGTGGTGCTCAGCGGTTCCATCCGCATGGGTTCCAATAACAGGGTTTTTCCGTTCGCGTCTCTGGGAAGTGATCCGCAGGACAAGAAATACCGGGGAGAGGCCACCCGTCTGGAAATCGGCTGCAATAATATCATTCGTGAATACGTCACTATCAATCGCGGTACGGTTCAGGATGAAGGCGTCACGCGCCTGGGTGACGACAACTGGATCATGGCCTGTGTACACATCGCGCATGACTGCCGCATCGGCAGCCATACTGTGCTGGCCAACAATACAACCTTGGCCGGGCACGTTCACATCGGTGATTATACGACATTGGGTGGCGCAAGCCTGGTCCACCAGTTTTGCCGTATCGGCGAACACGCTTTTACCGCCTACGGGGCACGCATCAACAAGGATGTGCCGCCGTTTGTCATGGTCTGTGAAGGAAAAGCCAGGCCGCGCGGGCTCAATGTGGAGGGACTAAAACGGCGAGGCTTTGCCGAACAGCGGATTCGCGCATTAAAGGAAGCCTACCGCATCCTGTATCGCTCAGAACAGTCGCTTGAGCAGGCCATTGTACAGTTGAAACAGCTTGAATCAGAAAGCGATGACGTACGTCGCTTACGCAGCTTCGTCGAAGCGTGCGAACGCAGTATTGTGCGCTGACGGAGTACCGCAGTGCTCTGTTCATGTGGCAACTACCGGTTCAGCGTCACTGTGATGTTTAGCGGCGGGGCGGAGTTCGAAGGCAATGACTGATGCCTTACGCATAGGGCTGGTTGCCGGCGAGTTGTCCGGTGATCGACTCGGCTCGGCGCTGATGCACGCGATTCGAAAACTTCATCCACAGGCGCAGTTCGAGGGTATTGCAGGCCCGGGCATGCGTGAGGCCGGTTGTCTGCCGCTGGCTCATTCGGAACGACTGGCAGTCATGGGGCTGGTCGAAGTGTTGGGACGTTTACCCGACCTTGTCAGCTTGCGCAGACAAATAACCCGCCATTTCCGTCGTCGGCCGCCCGACGTGTTCGTCGGCATCGATGCACCTGATTTCAACCTGTCGTTGGAAAAGTCGCTGCGGCGGGCCGGAATACCGACAGTACACTGGGTTTGTCCATCGGTCTGGGCGTGGCGCCAGTACCGGCTTGGCGGAATCCGCAACAGTGTCGACCTGATGCTGACATTGTTCCCCTTCGAAGCCCGGTTTCTGCAACAACACGGCGTATGTGCGCAGTTTGTAGGCCACCCTCTGGCCGATGAGATCCTGGCAAATGATTCGCAACAGGCGGCACGTGAGCGTCTGGGTCTCGATATAGACCGGCCGTGTATCGCGCTGTTGCCGGGCAGTCGGGTGACTGAAATCAAACGTCTGTTGTCCGTGTTCCTGGAAGCCGCGCAGCTGTGCCGACAGGCGATAGCGGGCGTACAGTTTGTGTTGCCGGCGGCGACAGCGGATTTGTTGCCGGTTTGCAGCAGCTGCCTGGATTTGGCGCGGCATCGTGAGCTGGGCGTAATGCTGCTCGAAGGTCAGGCACGTGACGCGATCACAGCGGCAGATGCCGTGTTACTGGCGTCCGGCACCGTGGCACTGGAATGCATGCTGCTGCGACGGCCGATGGTAGTGGCGTATCGCCTGCATCCACTCAGTTACCAGATCGTCAGCCGCCTGTTGCGCGTGCCTTATGTCTCGCTACCCAATCACCTGCTGGCAACGATGCAGGTGCCGGAGTATCTGCAGAGCGACGCGACGGCGGACAAACTGGCCGGGGCGCTGCTGCAACTGCTGCAACATCCGCAGAAAGCAGCCCAACAGATTGAACCGTTCGCACGCGTACATCGCCAGTTACAGCAGAATGCGGTACAGCGTGCAGCACAGCATATTCTCGAAAGGGGGATGCATTGAAGCAACAAAGCGGCTTTGAATTCCAGACTACAGGACAGTGTCTGGCGGGCGTGGACGAGGTAGGGCGCGGCCCCCTGGCCGGACCGGTGGTTGCCGCTGCCGTCATTCTTGATCCCGACAGACCGGTTGACGGTCTGAAGGATTCCAAAAAACTCAGTGAACGACGCCGGGAGGAGCTGGCCGGTCTGATCCGCGAACGGGCACAGGCCTGGTCACTGGGACGCGCAGAGGTCCACGAGATCGACCGTATCAACATTCTCCAGGCCAGCCTGCTGGCCATGCAACGCGCCGTTGCCGCCCTGTCAGTGGCACCCGAACTGGTGCTGGTGGATGGCAATCGCTGTCCAGCGCTCGACTACCCCTCACAAGCGGTGGTCAGGGGTGACGACCTGATACCTGCGATCAGCGCCGCATCGATCATAGCAAAAGTCAGTCGTGATCATGAAATGATCGAGCTGGACAGCCGCTACCCCGGCTATGGCCTGGCGAAGCATAAAGGATACCCCAGCAAGGCCCATCTGGCGGCCTTGCAGACCCTGGGTGTAACACCGGTGCACCGGCGTTCCTATGCCCCGGTTCGTCGCCTGCTGGAAGAGATCCGGTGATCCACTTCTGGAATTTTCTGAGAACACTGCCGATCGCCCACGAACTGTCCGAGCGGCATCGACCCTCTGCTGCCGGCAGTGCGTTACCGGTGCATGCAGACAGCATCGAGGCATACCTCCAGGCCTGTCGGCAGCGGGTAGCCGCGGCCAGAACCGATCTTGATGGGAAAAAGGCCGCCTGGATCATCGACGGGAACAGCCCTTTTGTATTGAAACCGGATGGCAATGACAAACCGCAGCGCGGCATCCTGATGGTACACGGATTGTCAGACGCCCCTTTCATGATGCGTGATCTCGGCCACTTTTTTCAGCAACAGGGGTTTTACGTGCTGGCCATGCAGTTACCGGGTCACGGTACCCGGCCCGGTGATATGCTCACGGTTCGCTGGCAGGACTGGGCGGCGGCGCATCAACGACTGCTGGAACTGTTGGCAGCGGAGGTCGCCGATGTGTATCTACTGGGGTTCTCCGCCGGTGCGACACTCAATCTCTACCAGTCAATGCGCAACGACAACATTAAAGGGCTGTTCCTGTTCGCCCCGGCACTGCGAATCTCCGCCATGGCGAGGCTGGCCGGTCCGTTATCGGGTTTCGGCAAGTGGTGGCAACGCTTTTCCTGGTTCGAGCTGCAACCGGACAGCGATTATTTCAAATACGAATCGCTGACTAACCGGGCGATTCATGAAGTGTATGAAATGATAAAAGAGGTCCGGCGCCTGGCTTCGTGCGCCGAACCACAACTGCCGGTATTTGTTGCCGCCAGTGAAAACGACGTGGCAGTAGACAGCAGAGCGACGCTCGACTGGTTCTCCCGGCAGCGGGGGATGCCTAAACACATGTTGTATTACAGCACCGGCCAGCCCGCGGTACCGGAAAAGGTCACGCTGATCCCGTCCCATCTGCCCGATCAGAATGTAAAAAGTTTCTCCCATACGGCGTTGATGCAGTCGCCATCGAATCCACACTACGGGAAACAGGGTGAGCACTGCTTCTGCACCCATTATTACCATCTCGACCCTGCCAGGTATCGGCGCTGCAAGGCACGTCAGGAGGATTGTCTGGGCGAGATGTTCGATGAGTCAGCGGACTGCGAAGTGATTCGTCGCCTGACCTATAACCCGCTGTTCGAGGACATGCTGACCGAGATCAGAGATTTTCTGGACAGTTTGTAAGGAGGGAAATATCGTTTTTTCCTGATCGATTCGAATCCGAGCGCGCTTCATTCGGCACGCGGAAGTTCGCGGACATCAGCTTTCAGAACACGCTGTAAATACATCCCTGTACGCTCGACGGCCGCGTCCATGCGGCCGACGGTTCAGAAAGCTGATGTCCGCGAACTTCCGCACTCATTGTTGACATGGCAGTTCAACAGCTAGCGACTGCCGGGTTCGAGGTTAACAGTGTTGCCACAGATCAGGTTTCAGCAACCCTGCCCGTCGTTTTGTCAAGTCTTGAAACGCCGCTCGCAAAGCCGGACACTCCACTTATGGGTCCCGGCTTTGTCCATCTGCATCTACATACCGAATATTCGCTGGTCGACGGCGTTGTACGTATCAAGCCTCTGGTAAAAGCCGTTGCCGAAGCCGGCATGCCAGCCGTCGCTGTCACTGACCAGAGCAATATGTTCGCCATGGTGAAATTCTACCGTGCGGCGATGGCAGCGGGCATCAAACCGATCATCGGCGTCGACATGTGGCTGCGAAATCCCGGGCAGCCGACCAGACCCTGGCGCCTGTTGCTGCTGTGCAAGAACCGCCAGGGTTACCGCAATCTTACCGAGCTGGTTTCGCGTACTTACCTGGAAGGTCAACACCAGTCGATACCCATGCTCGACCTGGACTGGCTGGAGGGAGCGACCGATGGACTGATCGCCTTGTCGGGCGGCCGCGAAGGCGATATCGGCGAAGCCTTGCTGGCCGGCGACCGGACGCTGGCCGAACAACGACTGCAATGCTGGTCGCGCCTGTTTCCGTCGGATTTTTATCTGGAACTCCAGCGCAGCGGTCGTGAGCGCGAGGAGGACTACCTGCATGCGGCGGTCGAACTGGCCATTGCACACGACGTCCCGGTGGTTGCCACTAACGATGTCCACTTTATCAAAGCGGAGGACTTCGAGGCCCACGAAGCGCGGGTCTGCATACACGACGGACGCACACTCGACGATCCGCGCCGCCCCAGACGCCATTCCGAACAGCAATACCTGCGCTCACCCGAAGACATGCAGGCGCTGTTCGCCGACCTGCCGGAAGCGCTGGAGAACAGCGTCGAAATCGCCCGGCGCTGTAACCTGGAACTGACGTTTGGTGAAAACTACCTGCCCGATTTCCCGGTCCCGGCAGGCATGGGCGTGGATGAGTTTTTCCGCCAGCAGGCGAGGGTGGGGCTGCAACAACGACTGGAGACCCTGTTCGATACGCAGGCCGACGATTTTGCAGAGATCCGCAAACCTTACGATGAACGACTGGAGATCGAACTGGATGTCATTATCTCCATGGGGTTTCCGGGTTACTTCCTGATCGTTGCCGACTTTATCCAGTGGGCCAAGCAGAACGGGGTACCGGTCGGTCCCGGGCGCGGTTCCGGCGCGGGTTCCCTGGTGGCCTATGCCCTGACCATCACCGACCTCGATCCGCTGCGCTACGAACTCCTGTTCGAACGCTTTCTCAACCCCGAACGCGTCTCCATGCCGGATTTCGACGTCGACTTCTGCATGGAGGGCAGGGACCGGGTCATCGATTACGTCGCTGAACACTACGGGCGTGAAAAAGTCTCGCAAATCATCACCTATGGCTCCATGGCGGCCAAGGCGGTAGTGCGCGACGTCGGGCGCGTATTGGGCCACCCCTACGGCTTCGTTGACCGTATCGCCAAACTGATCCCTTTTGAAATCGGCATGACGCTGGACAAGGCACTGGAACAGGAGGAAGCCTTACGCGAACTGTATGAAGAGGATGAGGACGTCAGGGCTCTCCTTGACATGGCGCAATCACTGGAGGGTCTTTCGCGAAACGCAGGCAAGCACGCCGGCGGTGTGGTCATCTCGCCAAGCAAGCTCACCGACTTCACGCCGGTCTATTGTGAGCAGGGTGGGGTCAACGTCGTCAGCCAGTTCGACAAGGATGATGTGGAAGCGGTCGGCCTGGTGAAATTCGACTTCCTCGGCCTGCGCACCCTGACCATTATCGACTGGGCATTGCAGACCGTGAACAAACAACGCGCCGAGCTGGGCGAGGCTGCGCTGGATATCAGTGCCATCGCCCTGGACGACCAGGCCGCTTTTGATCTGTTGAAAGCCTACCAGACCACTGCGGTATTCCAGCTGGAATCGCGTGGCATGAAGGACCTTATCAAGCGCCTGCAACCGGATAGCTTCGAAGACATCGTGGCACTGGTGGCCCTGTTCCGGCCCGGCCCCCTGCAGTCGGGCATGGTGGATGACTTCATCAACCGCAAACACGGCCGCGCCAGGGTCGAATATCCCCATGCGGACCTGGAACCGATACTCCAACCCACTTACGGGGTCATTCTCTACCAGGAACAGGTGATGCAGATCGCCCAGGTGCTCGCCGGCTATACCCTGGGTGGTGCCGACCTGTTACGCCGGGCCATGGGCAAGAAAAAACCGGAGGAAATGGCCAAGCAGCGGGTCATTTTCACCGAAGGTGCATTAAAGCACGGTGTCGAGGAGAAAACCGCGACCTACATTTTCGACCTGATGGAGAAATTTGCGGGCTACGGTTTTAACAAATCACATTCCGCCGCTTATGCGCTGGTGTCCTATCAGACCGCCTGGTTGAAAGCGCATTACCCCGCGCCCTTTATGGCCGCGGTGTTATCAGCAGATATGGACAACACTGACAAGGTCGTCACCCTGATCGACGAGTGTCGCCACATGCAGCTTGAAGTGGTGGCGCCGGATATCAACCGTTCGGGTTTTGCCTTTACGGTGGAAGGAAGCGACGTCGTGATCTATGGCCTCGGTGCCATCAAGGGGGTCGGCGAGGCGGCGATTGAAGTCATTATCCATGAACGGCTGGCCAATGGTGTATACCAGTCACTGGTGGATCTCTGCCGCCGTATTGATTCACGCAAAGTGACCCGAAGGGTGTATGAAGCGCTGATCAAGGCCGGAGCACTGGACACGCTGGGCGAGAACAGGGCATCACTGAGCATCCAGTTGCCGGAGGCATTGAAATCAGCCGAACAGGATTTGCGCGATTCAGCGGCCGGTCAGTCGGACATGTTCGGCAGTGTTGTCGCAACCGCCGACGATCATCAGACCCTGGTCGGGGCCAACGTGCCGGAATGGGCTGAAGAGCAGCGTCTGGCGGGCGAGAAGGAAACCCTCGGTCTGTACCTGACCGGCCATCCGATTGATCGCTATCGCGAAGAACTCGCCAGCATGATCAGCGGTTCACTCGCTGAACTGAATGAAGAATTACCGGCAGCGGGTACCTCGCGACAGCGAGGCCAGGAAAAGACCGTGGTGCTGGCCGGCCTGGTGGTGGAATTCAGAACACGCAATACCCAGAGTGGGTCACGCATGGCGTTCATTACGCTGGATGATCGTAGCGCGCGCATGGAAATCCGGATTTTCTCCAAAGTGTTCGAACAATACCGCGCCTTGCTGGCCAACGACACCGTGCTGGTGGTTCAAGGCACCCTGGCATTCGATGACTTCTCCGGCAGCATGCGCTTGAACGCCAACAAGATCTATGAAATAGACCAGGCTCGGGAAGTCTATGCCAAACGCCTGGTGTTGAATGTCGGCGAGCAAAAAGCCGGTAACGGTTTTGTACGATCGCTGGCGGACATACTGTCACCCTACTGTGAGGGCAACTGTCCGGTTGGCATCCAGTATCAGGGTACGTCTGCACAGGCACATATCACCCTGGGGGAACAATGGTGGGTGCATCCCACCGATGAGCTGTTGCATCGACTGCGTGAGCTGGCTGGCGGGTCGCAGGTGAGAGTGGTATATAAATGAATGGCACTAAGTTAAGCCTATTTAACCCATTGTAGGGTCGAATTCATTCGACCAACCACGTTGGCATACCATCTATCATCGCGGATATAGCCACTATGTGGGTAGCTGCCAACAGCTAATGGCCGAATAAATTCGGCCCTACAGAGGGAAACCCGCCTTGACTTAGTGCCATTCGTATATAAATTACCCACCAAAAAGCTTGAAACAGCCCCGCAGTCGCGGTTAATGTATCCGGACCTGATAGCAAACAGTGCAAAGGAGTTGCACGATGGCACGCACACCAAGGAAGGTGGTTCCAGGACAGGCCCTGTCTGTCAAAGCGCGCGGCGATCAGCGCCGTGCTGTTTTCTTTTCGCTACACGATGAGCGACATCAGCGTGATGCTCTCCCGGCGGCCGCTCTGACCGCGTTTCTTTTGAGTACCGGCGCCGATGCCGCGCAGCAGGCCTATTTGACATCGTCCTATCAAAGCTGGGTGGGATACGGTGTCGAGGGCCTGGAAAGAATCGAGTTGTGTCTTCCCCAGACGCTGCAACCCTTCCCGCTGCCGGAGGCGTGTTTCCCGCCGGGTCCCTATGATTACACCTCGATAGGTGGCGTATTCCATGTGAGCATCCACTCGCCGGTTCCGGCCGCAAACAAGGCTGCCGGTCGCCTGTATACCGAATCGGTGTACAAGGCCTCGGATGGCCGGCTGATCAGCGAGGGTTACGACGAACTCTACTCCTATGGCATAACGCCGGTGGACGATGGCTGCCCATCTTCTGCAGCGTATCATTTCGAGACACAACAATGCGGAGAGCCGGTGGC
>Ga0193947_1000025_pt1 | contig 28957 bp, 27 predicted proteins | sample FRT_01_MG_FD_161267 | JGI IMG/M metagenome (GOLD analysis project Ga0193947, IMG submission 161267) | Sediment microbial communities from the Broadkill River, Lewes, Delaware, United States - FRT_0-1_MG | ecosystem: Environmental > Aquatic > Freshwater > River > Sediment | place: USA: Delaware... | reverse complement strand
TCCGCTGTTGAACGTTCCATAGATCCCATTAAAGAGGCTGACCTCTCGCGCCACCTGTCAAATGGAAAGGATAAAAAGTCAAAGAAATCAGCTGAAGAGGGCGAGGAAGCTGAAGAGTCTCTGGCTGAAACAGACTATGAACTGTACGAAGCCTTGAATTTGTTAAAGGGTCTCGCGATACAGCGCGAGCAGATGCTGTGATAGGTATGAGAACCGGCCTCTGGCCGGTTCTTTTTTTGTGCACGGTTTTTTTTCCGCCGGCGAGCGCCGGGCAGTGGCCGCTTTCGGCACCGGCAATCAGCATTATTATTGATGACATGGGTAAGCGCCTGGACGCCGGCCGGCGGGTGCTGGCGCTGCCTGGGCCGGTGGCCTGTGCGTTTCTTCCCCGGGCACGCTACACCCCTTCATTAGCCAATACGGCCCATGCTGTCGGTAAGGAAGTGATGTTGCACTTGCCTATGGATAGCGTCGATCGACGGCCACTGGATGCCGGTGCTGTCACCCTGGACATGACCGAGCAGCAGTTTGTGTCGACGGTAAAAGCCGATCTGGCCGCTGTTCCGCACGTTATCGGCATTAATAACCACATGGGCAGCTTGCTGACACGCCATCCCGGGCATATGCTCTGGTTGATGCGGCTCATGCAGAGCCAGGCCCCGTTGTTTTTTGTCGACAGTCGTACCACGGTGGAAACAGTGGCGCGCCTGGTGGCAATGGAAAACGGGGTGCCTGCCAGCGAAAGGAATGTCTTTCTGGATAATCAGCTGGATACCGGGGAGATTGCAGTTCAGTTTGATCGGCTGTTGCAGCTGGCACGGAAACAAGGCACTGCTCTGGCCATCGGCCATCCAAATGCGTTGACGCTGGCAGTGCTGGAACAACGGCTACCGGAACTGGAACAACAGGGGATACGTCTGCTGCCGGTTTCCGAATTGATTGAAATACAACAGAGAGGTGAACACACATGGCAAGCGTCCTGGTCCCGCTCGCGCAAGGATGCGAAGAACTAGAAGCCGTCACTGTAGTGGACCTGCTGCGTCGCGCCGGCGTTCATGTGGTGACTGCGGGTTTGGATAATGCGCCGGTACGGGCTTCCAGGGGTGTGGTGCTGGTAGCCGACATGACGCTTGATGAAGCGCTGAAACAGGAATATGACATGGTCGTATTACCTGGCGGTCTGCCCGGTGCTGACCACCTGGACGGTGATCCCCGCATTCGCGGCCTGCTAAGGACAATGGCCGACAGCGGTCGTTATACCGCTGCAATTTGTGCCGCCCCCAAGGTGCTCGCCAGCACCGGCCTGCTCGAAGGTAAAAAGGTGACCAGTTTCCCCGGTGTACTGGATGCTTTTGCTGACCTCGATTACCGGTCTGATCCCGTTGTTCAGGATGGCAGGTTGATTACCTCACGCGGTCCGGGAACGGCCATGGATTTCGCGCTGACGCTGATCGAGAATCTGCTGGGAATGGACAAGCGCAATGAGGTGGAAGCAGCGCTGCAAAGGCCCTGAGTCACGCGCGATCAGGCTGTACAGGACCCAAATGACGCACTCGATTTTGGGAAACAACCTTCATGAAGCTCATAGAAGTCGTCGCTGATCCGGGGCAACTGGATATCCTGGCGAGTTTCGTCGCCGAGCAGTATGGCGCGCTGGATTACTGGTACAGTGAGATTGCTGACGATCAGCGACAGAGTATTCGCATGCTCGTCGATGATGAAAATCGTCAAACCGTGCTGGATACTCTGCAGCATCTGCTCAGCGACACGGAAAATGTGCGTATCCTGGTGTTGCCCGTTGAAGCTGTGTTACCGCGGCCGGTGGAGGAGGAAAAGCCTAATGCGGCCAAGAAGACGTCAACCGGATCGACGCGCGAGGAGCTGTACAGCCAGATCGAGAAAGATACACGGCTGGATGGAAATTTCCTGGTACTGGTTTTTCTTTCCACGGTCGTTGCGGCAATCGGTTTACTGGAAAACAATGTCGCTGTCATCATTGGTGCCATGGTGATAGCGCCGTTGCTGGGCCCCAATATTGCCCTGGCGTTTGCAACCACACTCGGGGATCGCGACCTGTTGCTGAAATCCATCAAAACCAACATGGTCGGTGTGGCGTTAGCGCTTTCAGTGTCTATTGTCATCGGCTGGTTCTGGCCACCGATGACGCTGAACCCGGAGATTCTGGCGCGAACTTATGTGGGCTTTGACGGCGTGGTGCTGGCGCTGGCGTCCGGTGCAGCGGCTGTACTGTCGTTAACCAGCGGCGTAGCCAGCGCACTGGTCGGTGTTATGGTTGCCGTTGCGCTGCTGCCGCCCACCGCGACACTGGGTATGGTGCTGGCATCCGGGCAGTATCAGCTGGCAACCGGTGCTGCGTTGTTATTGGCGGTCAATATTGTCTGCGTAAACATGTCAGCCAATCTGGTGTTTCTGTTTAAAGGTGTGAGACCCAGAACCTGGCTTGAGAAACGCAAGGCCAGGCAGTCCGTCGTCTGGATTGGATTATTCTGGGCGATCGCTCTGGCGGTATTATTGTTCGCGGTTGGTCTGCGTGTTGTCGAGACCTGAGTCGTCGCCCGCCCACGAATGTCTCGTCCGTCGACAAGATTGTCGACAATGTTTACATTGAATCGCCTCTCAAGCCCCGGTCCATGCCCCATAACACGATGTAATTAATGGCAATTAACAGACGAAGACGGCAGTGATTCTGTCGGTATGCCTTACGACAGAAAGTGCGGCTATTTGTGGTCGCGGTTAACCTGATGATTCTTTGGAAAATTAATAAAAGGCACAGTTGTTGCTTTAGCGGAACTACCAGTACCGACTAAAATCCAGCTCGATAACCGGGTGTGGATGCAGCGACGTTCAAATACGGTGTTGGAGGAGTTGATCACAACGAAGACGTTGGAAGACGCACAGGTCCTGCAGCGAATAACAACACAATAAAAAGGCTCTACAATCGCGGTAGCACATCAATAAAGAAGAGTCCGATTTTTGCCCGCCTTTATGGCGGGTTTTTTATCTGCGCCCGCTATGGGGGCCATGAGGATTAATCCTCATCAGACCAGGCGTAAACGAGGAAAAACACCGCGAATGCGCCCAGTATCCAGCTGATCAGCGGGACACCACTCACCATAAAGGGTGCAAAGCCGTCCAGGCCGTAAATGAGTGAGGCGCTGATCAGAAACGCGCTGCCGAGAATGGCTGACAGGGTACGTTGACTGGATTTGCGCATCTGTTTGCGCAGTTTTTCCAGTTCCCCGGATTCCCACTGCACGGCGACCTTCCCATCCGAGATCTGTCGCAGGGTATAGTGCAGCAACTCCGGTATTTCGGGCAGACGTTCGCTCCACTCCGGCAGGCTGTGGCGCATGCGGCCAACGAAAGCGCGAGGGCCAACCTGTTCGCTCATCCAGCGTTCCAGGAAGGGTTTGGCGGTCTGCCAGAGGTCAAGGTCGGGATACAGCTGTCGGCCCAGTCCTTCGATGTTGAGCAGGGTTTTCTGTAACAAGACCAGCTGTGGCTGTACTTCCATGCTGAAGCGGCGCGCGGTCTGGAACAGCCGTAGTAGTAACTGTCCAAAGGAGATTTCCTTTAGCGGACGTTCGAATATGGGCTCACAGACGCAGCGAATCGCCGCTTCAAATTCATCAATGCGTGTTCCCCGCGGTACCCACTCCGATTCCACATGAAGTTCAGCTACACGGTGATAATCGCGGCGGAAGAAAGCCAGAAAGTTTTCTGCCAGATAGCGTTGGTCAGCCGGACTCAAAGTGCCCATGATGCCAAAGTCTACCGCCATGTACTGGCCTTCAGGTGAGACAAAGATATTGCCCGGGTGCATATCCGCGTGAAAGAAATTGTGCCGGAAAACCTGGGTGAAAAATATCTCCACGCCGCGTTCCGACAGGGATTTCAAATCCACACCGGCCCGCTGTAACGCGTTCAGGTCATTGACCGGGACTCCGTAGATACGCTCCATGGTCATCACATTCGGACGACAGTAGGGCCAGTACACTTCCGGAACGTACAACAGGCCGGTGTCATTGAAATTCCGGCGCAGTTGTGAGGCGTTGGCCGCTTCGCGCAACAGGTCCAGTTCGTCGTACAGCGTTTTCTCAAATTCAGCGACGATTTCCCGCGGCCGCAGTCGCCGCCCTTCGCGCCAGTATCGCTCGGCCAGTCCTGCGATGTAACGCAACAGACTGACATCTCTACCGATGACTTTTTCGATCCCCGGTCGCAGTACTTTCACCACCACGTCTTCGCCACTTTTCAGCGTGGCTGCATGGACCTGGGCAATGGAAGCCGAGGCCAGTGGGTGTTCATCAAAACGATGGAAGATATCTTCGATCGGCTGTTGAAAGGCCAGTTCGACAATTTTGCGCGCCTGCTCTCCCGGGAACGGTGCAACGCGGTCCTGAAGTCTGGCCAGTTCTTCAGCGATGTCATCGGGTAACAGGTCCTGACGCGTGGACAGAATCTGACCAAATTTTACGAATATGGGGCCAAGGTCTTCCAGCGTTTTTCGCACCCGCACCGCGCGCGGCGTTTTACGGACAAACCAGTGCCAGGGTGCCAGATAGCCCAGAAATCTGATGGGTCGAAACAGGTGGGTGGCCAGAATGACTTCATCCAGTCCGTTGCGGACCAGTACCCAGTTGATATGCAGCAGCCGCAGCACTTGTCCCGGCTGAATCATGTTACACCGTCCGTCGTCTTCAGCAGGCGCTCGATCCGTGCATTGAGGCGGTCGACATCCGAGCGCAGCTCATCAACGTCGTGCAGAAAGTCATCGACTTCGCTGCGAGTGGGCAACAGGCGTGCTTCTTCCTGGAGGTATTCCGAGACATCCTGCTCCAGGGTGTGGCGGCTGTCACTGATGAACTGTCCTGACCGGCGGGCCAGGTTGCCGACTTGCCGGGCAATCACGTCACCAGTGAGCTGCGATAACTGTTCTTCCCAATCCCAGTCTGTGCCGGCAAGAAGATCCTGAAACTGTTGGCCGGTTTCCGTGTCACCCCTTATTTCCACCGCGCCTTGAAAGAGGGTGTCTTCCCTGGACACCAGTGCCAGCCGTGCAAAACCGAACGGCGACCCGGTCAGTCGCGTGTCGACATCACCCTCGTAATGGCTGGATACCTGTACGCCATCGCTGCCCGGTAAAAAATAAAGAGAAAGTCCCAGGCCGGTGATATCGAGGCCGATGACTTTTCCCTCCAGTGCGGTACAACGTCGCAGTGCCTGCGGATCCTGTTTGAGATAGGTATCAAGAGCCGTTTCCAGTGCCGCGGCCAGTGTCGTAGCGGGGGTCATTTCAGCTCCTGAACGGGTACTGTCAATGTGTTGCCGATGTCAGAAACGGAAACCGCGGTGCAGGGCAACGATTCCGCCAGTCAGATTGAAATAGTCGCATTGTTCAAAGCCAGCCTGTTCCATCATCATTCGCAGGTTTTCCTGGTCAGGGTGCATGCGGATGGATTCTGCCAGATAGCGGTAACTTTTTTCATCTTTGGCGATCAGGCGGCCCATTAACGGCAAGACATTGAAGGAATAGAAATCGTAGATTTGCTTGAGACCGGGGATTACCGGTTTGGAAAATTCCAGGACCAGTACACGGCCACCCGGTTTCAGTACCCGATACATGGCTTCCAGCGCTTTTGCCTTATCGGTTACATTGCGTAAACCGAAGGCAATGGTGATGCAGTCAAAACTGGCGTCAGGGAATGGAAGGTTTTCAGCATTGGCCTGAACAAATCCAACATTAGCGGTAATCCCTTTATCCAGAAGGCGTTCGCGTCCCACGTTTAACATCGATGCATTGATATCACCGATGACCACTTCCCCTTCTGTACCGACGAGGCGTGACAGGCGGGCAGCCAGATCACCTGTTCCACCAGCCAGGTCAAGTATCGTCTGTCCGGGGCGTGCGCCCGCCTGTTCGATGGCGAAGCGTTTCCACAGGCGGTGGATACCGAGCGACATGGCATCGTTCATGAGGTCATAGTTTCCGGCAACGGAATCGAAAACGCCGGCAACACGACGTTGCTTGTCCTCCCAGTCAACCTGCTGGTAGCCGAAGTGGGTGGTTTTATCGTTCATGACTTGGCATTGCCCAGCTCGGAGTGTGGTGCACCGGCTTCCTTTAGGCGACGGAGATAGTCCTTCCAGTTCTGCTCCTTGTTACTGCCCAGGCGGTACAGGGTGTCCCAGGAGTAGATGCCGGTGTTGTGTTCGTCATCGAAATAAATCTGTATAGCATAGTTTCCGACCGGTTCGATGCGCTCGATGTTGACGTCCTCTTTGTCAACCTGCAGGACGCTGTCACCCGGGCTATGTCCCTGCACTTCCGCAGACGGTGAATTGACGCGCAGATATTCGCAACTCATCGCAAATTGGGCGCCATCGTCGAAGGTGATTTCCAGCATTCTGGATTTCTGGTGCAGATTGATTTCGGTCGGGTGCGGATGTTGCTGGGCCATAGTGAACCTCGAAAAAGGGAGACGTTACAAAATATACCTGCTCAGGTCTTCATCCTGGGCCAGGTCTGCTAATTGTTCGTTGACATAATCGGCATCGACAGTCACCGTGTTGCCGGAGTGGTCCGCCGCTTCAAAAGACACTCTTTCCAGCAAGCGCTCCATCACTGTGTGCAAGCGTCGTGCGCCGATGTTTTCCGTGCGTTCGTTTATCTCCCAGGCTACTCTGGCAATACGCTCGATGCCATCATCGGAGAAGGCAAGTTGCAGCCCTTCAGTCATCATCAGCGCGCTGTACTGCTCGGTAAGCGATGCATCCGGTTCTGTGAGAATGCGAACGAATTCCTCTACACCCAGCGCCTGTAGTTCCACGCGGATGGGCATGCGTCCCTGCAGTTCGGGAACCAGGTCGGAGGGTTTGGACATGTGAAAGGCGCCGGAGGCAATAAACAGGATATGGTCGGTTTTCACCATGCCGTGTTTGGTTGTGACCGTACTGCCCTCCACCAGCGGCAGCAGGTCGCGCTGTACACCTTCGCGGGATACACCAGGGCTGCCGCCCTGGTCGCTGCGTTGAGTGACTTTGTCTATTTCATCGAGGAATACGATACCATTCTGTTCCGCCGCCGTTAAAGCGCGTAACTTGAGGTCTTCTTCGTTGATCATCTTGCCGGCTTCTTCGTCGGTAAGAACCTTGAAGGCGTCGGCCACACGCAGCTTGCGGGTCTTGGTGCGGCCGCTGCCGAAGTTCTGAAACATGCCCTGTAACTGGCTGGTCATTTCCTCCATACCGGGCGGAGCCATGATTTCAACACCCATCGGCGTGGCTGATACTTCTATCTCCACTTCCTTGTCATCAAGGCGTCCCTCACGCAGCATTTTACGGAATTTCTGCCGTGTTTCGCCGTTACCGGTTTCCCCGGCTTCGCTAGCGAAACCCACGGCGCGCGGCTTTGGCAGAAGCACATCCAGAATACGGTCTTCCGCTGCGTCCTCCGCACGATGATGTACCTTGGACATTTCCTCTTCGCGCGTCATCTTGATGGCGACGTCAACCAGGTCGCGGATGATGGATTCAACGTCGCGGCCGACATAACCGACTTCTGTGAACTTGGTGGCTTCGACTTTAATGAAAGGTGCGCTTGCCAGTTTGGCGAGTCGTCGGGCTATTTCGGTTTTCCCCACGCCGGTGGGGCCGATCATCAGGATGTTCTTTGGCGTGATTTCACTGCGCAGGGGATCGTCTACCTGTTGCCGGCGCCAGCGATTGCGCAGCGCGATGGCGACAGCGCGTTTGGCGTCGTCCTGGCCGATGATATGTTTGTCCAGTTCCTGGACGATTTCGCGGGGGGTCATTTCAGACATGGGTAAAATTAAATCTCGAGTTCTTCCAAAGTCAGATTCCGGTTAGTGTAGACACAAATGCTTGCAGCGATTTCCAGACCTTTTTCAACGATGCTGCGTGCATCCAGCTCGGTGTTATCCAGCATGGCGCGCGCGGCAGCCTGAGCATAGGGGCCACCGGAACCGATGGCCATCAGACTGTCTTCGGGTTCTATCACGTCGCCGTTACCGGTGATGATGAGAGAACTTTCCCTGTCGGCCACTACCAGCAGGGCCTCCAGGCGGCGCAGCATGCGATCGGTGCGCCAGTCCTTCGCCAGTTCGACGGCAGAGCGCACCAGGTGCCCCTGGTGTTTTTCCAGTTTGGCCTCGAAACGTTCAAACAGCGTAAACGCATCAGCGGTACCACCGGCAAATCCCGCCAGCACTTTACCATGGTAAAGCGTACGTACCTTGCGGGCGTTACCTTTCATCACGGTGTTGCCCATGGAGACCTGACCATCACCACCAACCACCACGAGACCGTTTCGCCGCACGGAAAGAATGGTTGTGCCACGATACTGTTCCACACCAGATTCCTGCATTTGTATAAAGGGGTCGGAATTGTACACCAAGACCGTCCCTGGATCAGGCCGGTGTCGGGCTGTGATAAAACCTTTGGCCGGATGGGGATAGATGTGAAGATCACAGCGTCTGTAGTCAAACAGTGTTGAATCCGGCCGCGGAATTCACGGATTTAAACGCTATTTGGCTTACCTTGCTCTTTACAGGGTACTGGTTATTCGTCCTTTTTTGATTTGCGCGCACGCGGGTGCGCCTTATCGTAAACCTGGGCGAGTCGCTGAAAATCGAGGTGGGTGTACACCTGGGTGGTGCTAAGATTGGCGTGACCGAGCAATTCCTGCACAGCGCGCAGATCACCGCTGGACTCCAGCAGGTGGGTAGCAAAGGAATGACGCAGGGCGTGCGGGTGCAGACGGCTGTCGAATCCCTGTTTGAGGGCCCAGCGCCTGAAACGCTGTTGCACATTGCGGGGGCTGAGACGGGTGCCTGTGCGGTTAATGAACAGGGCTGATTCACCCTCGGCGCAGTGAAGGGCGCGGACCCTCAACCAGTCGTGCAACACATCGCAGGCCTTGCGGCCGACCGGGACCACACGGATTTTACGGCCTTTACCAAGAACCCTGGCTTCACACTGTGGCAGATCGATGTCCTGCAGGTCGAGACCGACCAGTTCCGCCAGGCGCAGGCCGGAGGAATACGTCAGTTCCATCATCGCCAGGTCACGCTGTGTCAGCCAGTCATCAGCACGGCTGTCCAGCAAACCCTGAATACGGTCGATGTCCAGGCTGTGGGGAAGTTTGCGAGGCGTTTTCGGTGCGCGTATGTCCTGCGCCGGATTGCTGTTCAGAATACCCTGTCTGATGAGATAGCGACAGAAGCTGCGCAGGGCGGACAATTTGCGTTGAATACTGCGCCCGCCGAGCCCCTGTCGATGGATCTGTGCTGCGAAGCCGCGCACCTGGTGAGGATGCAGCTCTGACCAGCGTGCAATACCCTGTTCCTTGCAGAAGCGTACTACGGATTCCAGATCGCGGCGGTAATTGCTGAGGGTGTGTGGCGATAAGCGGCGTTCGTCACGCAGGTGCGACTCAAATTCATCTACATGGGCTGACTCGCGCTGCAGCACAGAGCCTACCCGGCAGGCGGCGCCGACATCACCGTTGTGACGTGATCAGGGCCTGGCACTGTTGTGATGTTCCAGCAGGCAGGACAACAGTTCACCGAGATGGCTGAGAAACAGCGTACCCATGCAGGGATTGAAACGGTTGACTTCACGGCTGCCGATGGCGAGTAAACCGCTGTCCGCACAATCACCCAGCGGGACTATGGCAGTTGATTCGATGGCAGCCGCCTGATCCTTGAATATGATATCCAGTTGCTCCTGCTTGAAGCGGCCACATTGCGGTTTGCCATCGGCGTATGCACCCGGAAACCGATCCTTCAGTGTTTCGTCGATAATCAGGTATTTCGCGCCGGCTTCACGTTGCTGTGTTTCATCAAGTGCGGGGAGGTGCAGCGCGATGGCATCTGCCTTGAATTCGTTGCCCAAATGATCTCTCAGGGTGTCCAGCAGTTGAAGCAGTGAACCGGCTTTGAGCAGATCGAGAGTCATCCGATGCATGCGCTGATTCAGACGGTCGTTATCCTGCGCCACATCGACCAGCTCCAGCAGCTTGTTCTTGAGATCCCTGTTTTGATCACGCAGCACCTGAACCTGTTTTTCGATCAGCGATACGGCGTTTCCCGTGGAATGCGAAAGGCGGAGCTCTGCCATCAGTTCGGGATGGTCATCAAAGAAGTCCGGATGGTTGCTGAGAAAGCTGGCTACCTGCTCGGTACCGGGTTGCTCTATCCGGCTTTCGGCGTTGGCTTGAGTTGTCATAGGTCTATTTTGCCCTCGAAAACAAATGTGGCGGGTCCCGTCATCAGTACCGGCTGATGCTCGCCCGCCCAGCTTACCACAAGATCACCGCCGCGCAGCTCGACGGTCACGGTTTCGTCCAGTGTGCCCTGATTCCGGCCGATGACAACGGCGGCGCACGCCCCTGAGCCACAGGCCAGGGTTTCGCCAACGCCCCGTTCGAAAACCCGCAGCCGAATGCGTGAGCGGTCTATGACCTCCATGAAGCCGACGTTCACGTGGTTCGGAAAACGCGGGTGCGCCTCGATCTGGGGTCCCAGTTTCGCGACCGCTGCTGAATCAACGTTTGGCACTTCCATCACCGCATGCGGGTTGCCCATCGAAACAGCACCGATTTCCACTGTTTCGCCTTTTATCGACAAGGCATAACGCTGTGCACGAACCATCGCCTGAAACGGGATGTCCTCCGGTTCCAGGCGAGGTCTGCCCATGTCGACGCTGACCTGACTATCATCCCGAATGATCAGCTCTATACGCCCTGCCTTGGTCTGAACCGGAATCCGTTCGGCTTGCGTCAAGCCTTTCAGGCGGACGAAACGGGCAAAACAGCGGGCTCCATTGCCGCATTGTTCCACCTCGCGGCCATCAGCGTTGAATATGCGGTAGCGGAATTGGGCATCGTCCTGCTCGGGTGCTTCGACCAGCAGCAACTGGTCACATCCGACGCCATGCCGTCGATCGGCGATATGGCGAATCTGTGGCGTGGACAGCTTGACCTGTTGATTGATCGCATCGATCACGACAAAGTCATTGCCCAGGCCGTGCATTTTGCTGAAACACAGTTCCATGGCGTCAGGGTACGGGCATTAGAATGAGCCTTCAAGCTTGATGGGCCTTCAAAAGTCTATCGACGGCGCAGCCGGTTGCAGTCGCGGGCAAAGCATACCAGAATCCCATGCATGGGAACTCTGCATACCAGCTGTTCGTGACTGTACAGCCGGTCACACAACCAGTCGCGGTTTTGCGCTTGCGGCAGCTTGGCATGGCGGCCATCGCCAGGCTGCTGAACCCTTACGGTCTGGTCTGCAAGCAAGTCGAGGATAATGCCGCCATACCCGGCAGCTTCTGGGGTGACGCGGAAGCCGGCCTGGTCGCCAACAGGCTGCTGGCACGTGCTGATACGCCCGTCCATTCCATGCTTCATGAAGCCTGTCACTACGTGTGTATGACACCGGACCGGCGCGATGGCCTGCATACCGACGCCGGTGGTGACTACGATGAAGAAAACGGAGTGTGCTATCTGCAGATTCTGCTGGCCGGACACCTGCCCGGCATCGGGCGTGAGCGCATGATGCAGGATATGGATGCCTGGGGCTACAGTTTCCGCCTCGGCTCGGCACGAGCCTGGTTCCAGCGGGACGCAGAGGATGCCTATCAATGGCTGCTGGCACAGGGTCTGGTCGATGAGCTCAGGCAGCCGACGTGGAAGTTGCGCCAGCTGTAAGGCGCAGTCACCCGGCCGGGGGCTGTCGCTACAGACGGCCGGATACGATAAAATGCCGGTCGCTGACGACTTCGATCTCAAGCTGGTCGATGCCCTGTTGCTGCAGCTGCAGCCTCACTTCATCGGGGTGGTAAGCAGCCAGCAGAGAATTAAAAAAATCCTGTTGCAGAATGTTCGCTTCGCCGGAGGCATAGGTTTTTACCAGCTGTTCGGCCTGTTCACTGTTGTCCGGTCGCAGCAGGTCCATGACAAACACACGCGCACCCGGTCGCCCGTATTCGACAACACTCCGCCACAGCGTGGCCGGATCATTGAGGTGATGCAGCAGGCTGTTGGAAATCAGGATGTCGTAAGACTGCCGCGGCAGCCGTGTATCCGGCAGATAGGCCAGAAAATAGTCGATACACCCTTGCTGCGTCTGTGCGCCGGTCTCGGCGCGCGCCAGTGCCAGCATGGCTTCGGAGGCATCGACGGCATGGATGCGGCAATGCGGAAACGACCTGGCGAAACGCCGGCAGATGTCGCCGGGCCCGCAGCCGAGGTCCAGTATCCAGTCGCCCGTGCGCGGATCAGCGAAGTGTTCCCGGAACAGTGTAACAAAGTGATTGTGCGGTTCGCTGAAGTCAGCGCTGGCATAGGCCAGCGCCTGCTCGGGATCGTCCATCAATTCGGCTTCGGGAATACGCTGCATGGCTAGCAATGATGCCTGATTTCGATGGAAAAGCCATAGTTTCTGTTCTCGATACGGGGTTGAAAGACGTTGCCCGCCGGTACGCCATTTATAGTCAGGGTTTTGAGCCCGCTTCTGTCCTGCTCTTTAACTGTGATTCAATTCACAAAGTTTCAGTGTGGGCACGGGCGCTGGTTAGAACTCAGGTATGGTTTCCTGGGAAAACAGCTCCTGCAGGGTCTCGCGTCGGCGAATCAGGTGTGCCCTTTCACCATCCACCAGAATTTCGGCGGCACGCGGCCGACTGTTGTAATTGGAGCTCATGGTGAAGCCATAGGCGCCGGCTGATCGTACAGCCAGCACATCACCCTGCCGGATTGCCAGTTCGCGCTGCTTGCCGAGGAAATCACCGGTCTCGCAGACCGGTCCGACGACGTCGTAGATCGTACCGGACTGGGTGCGCGGAATGACGGGGATAATGTCCTGCCAGGCGCTGTAAAGCGCCGGGCGAATCAGGTCGTTCATGGCGGCGTCAACAATGGCAAAGTTCTTGTCTTCACTTTCCTTGAGGTACTGTACTTCGGTAAGCAGGATGCCGGCATTGGCGGCAATGGCGCGTCCGGGTTCAATGAGTATCTCCTTGCTGGTATTTGCCAGGCGTGCCATCAGCGGCCGTGCGTACTGTTGCGGTGACGGTGGTTGCTCATTCTGGTAGGGCACGCCGAGCCCACCGCCAAGATCGAGGTGATGAATCTCAATTCCCTGGTCTTCGATATGCTGTACCAGTTCCAGCACCCGGTCCAGCGCATCGACAAAGGGAGCGATCTCGGTGAGCTGGGAACCGATGTGGCAATCCACGCCTTCGATCCTCAGGTGCCCGGCATCGGCGGCCTGTTGATAGGCGTCCAGGGCAGTTTCAACAGGGATGCCGAATTTATTTTCCTTTAGACCGGTGGAAATATAGGGGTGGGTGTTTGCATCCACGTCGGGGTTTACGCGTAAAGAGACGGGTGCCACCGCTCCGTGGGCCGCGGCGACCTCGTTGAGGCGTTTCAACTCGGCGAATGATTCAACATTGAAACAGCGTATGCCCGCTGCAAGCGCCTGTTCCATTTCCAAGCGCGTTTTTCCGACACCTGAAAAAACGACCCTGGACGGGTCGCCGCCGGCGTGCAGGACACGCGCCAGTTCACCGGCGGAGACGATGTCAAAGCCTGAGCCCAGCCTGGCCAGCAGCGCCAGCACAGCGACATTGGAATTCGCCTTGACCGCATAGCAGACCAGGTGTCTGTGTTCGCCCAATGCCTGGTCGAAGGCATTCCAGTGATGTTCCAGTGTGGCGCGGGAGTAGACATAAAGCGGGGTGCCATGGCTGGATGCCAGTTCCTGTAAATCGACCTGTTCCGCAAACAGGCGGCCATTCTGATAGGCAAAGAAATCCATCGTTAGGTGTTGTCCTGATCCTGTGACTGATCTTTGTCCGGGAGATAGAGGTTGCCGCTCTGCCCGCAGCCGGACAGTATGGTTGTTGCCCCTGCCAGAACGATGGTCAGCCAGAGGAGGTATCGTGCCCAACAGGGTCTCATAATGGTTTCCTGGTCGCGTGATTGAGGCGAGTATACGAAGCTGGCGCGAAAAGCCAAAATTATGTCCGCTACCGGTTGGCCGGGCGCGCAGTTACTATAGTCGAATGCATGAAGAAACGGGATTGAATGTATTGGAAATTGCGCCTGCAGGACCACCGGGCTGCGCGGTGATATGGTTGCACGGCCTGGGTGCCGACGGGCGCGATTTTGAACCGCTGATTCAGCAATGGGGATTGGCCGATGAACTGGGTGCTCGTTTTATACTGCCGCATGCCCCGCGGCGCCCGGTCACGCTAAACGGCGGCATGGTCATGCGGGCCTGGTACGATATCTACGATCTGGGCCTCGGCGCCGATGAGGACAGGCCGGGTATTGCGCAGGCGCAGCAGCAGATCCTCGGTTTGATCCGGCGAGAACAGCTGAGGGGTATCGAGAGCGACAGGATCCTGTTGGCAGGATTCTCACAGGGCGGAGCCATAGCCCTGCATACGGCGTTACGTTACCGTGCAGCGCTGGCCGGCGTGTTGGCCTTGTCAAGCTATCTGCCGTTGGCGGATTCGCTGGCGCAAGACAGGTCTGCAGATCCTTCCAGTCTGGTCATCCGCATGGATCACGGTGATCAGGATCCAGTGGTCACGTTTTCCGTGGCGGAATACTCCCGGGACCTGATCGAAAAGCAGGGTTATAACGTCGAGTTTCACCGCTACCCGATGCAGCACAGTCTGTGTGTGCCGCAAATGGAAAGCCTGCGCAACTGGATAGTGCAGCGGCTGGGTTAGGCTGGGGCCTGTTAACAGGCCCGGTTTTGGCTGAACTCCCTGTGGGGGTGGCAGGAAGCGGCCACCGGTGCCGTGCTTTGCCAGCGCCATTGTGCTGTCTGTCACGGCATGAATGGTGATGGGGGCGTTGAAATGCCTTTGAATCTTAAAGATTTTCTTGCTGTTGCCAGTGATGAATACTTGCGTGCGATCCTGTTGCGTGGACGTGAGGGAACACCCATGCCATCCATCGAGGCGCTGGTGTTGCGGGAAACGGATGCCGATGAGCTGGTCGCCTACTTCCACCAACGCAGACCTGCTGGCGAGTTTTGATCGCTGAGAAACGGTTATACAGAGCATTCTTGATCAGCTGCGTACTGCGCAATAGTGGCGGGTGCTGCTACGCCAAGCTGTGCTGTAGCGCTTCGTTTAGCAGGGTTTCAATGCGTTTTTTATAGTTCAGGAAATGAATCGACTGCACGTCGTGGCCATTATCAATGTCCAGCATGGCGGGATTTATATCTATATCAGTGATGTAAATGGGATAGGCGCTGCCTCTTTCACGCGAAATATGTTCGACGACGTGCTGGAAGATCTGTTCACCGGATTCCAGCGCAGAAAACTCCCGCTTGCCGCAAAAGATGCTGAATGACCCTAGACGATCGTCCTCCAGGCTGCCGATGACCTGGACGTCCAGATAACGGCTTGGCCCTGTGTCGGCGTCAGGCTTGACAGTTTCCAGTACATACTCATCCAGGTTGTTAAAGCCGATACGAAAAAACTGCACCCACGTCTTGTCAGACAGGCTGTTCGGCATATTCGTATTATTGAGTCGGTAACGTACCTTTTCCAGAAAATGCTGGAACTGCACGAGCATGGTTTTGTGGTCGCGACAAACAAGGCGCTGATGAAACAGTGAACCGCGTTCATCGAGAATGTAGACTTGTGCGCGGCCACTGTTGATGTGGTAGAAAAGCTGTATAACGCCTTCCCGGTTTCTTTCCAGAATCAGCGCCAACGGTGAGTTGTCGGTTGTTTGTTTGTCGATGCGGATTGGACTGAAAGCCGGTTGTGGTTGCCCAAGGTGGTTCAACAAAGCGGTCTGTGAATCCAGTTCCTGGAAACGGGGAATGTCGTGCTCACATTGCAGTACATAGTAATTCTGACCGATGCGAAGTGCATAACGGGCCTGTCTGCGCCAGTAATTAGTATAGAAATACTCCGTGATCTCGTTAAACAGCTGTTCCAGACGGCGCGCGATCAGGGATCCCCGTGATGAGGAAAAGCTGAAGCAGGGCAGCGAAGGCGGCGCCTTGCCGGAATCGACCGGTGACCAGGCGAAGTAATCGCACAGACAGTCGAGTAGTGCGGTGCCGCCGGTGTAACGATAGGTCAGAACCTCACCCCAGGAGGTCACCAAAATGGTCTCGAAATCGATGGCCAGATTCTCCCATTGCCCACCGTAACTCAGCGGGTCGATGCGTCCGCTGACCAGCTGCATGCCGTTGCGCGTGAGTTTCGACATCGGATCATGCGCCAGATTGACAAACACAACCGCTTGGCGAACCGTGGCTCGCTGGCCCAGCGACTGCATGTCGCTGGGCGGGACCTTGCCTCCGGGAAACATCTGTTGCAGACAATTGAGAACACAACGCAATTCCCATTGTCTGAGACCGCTGTCAGTCGGTTGTATTCCGATGGTCGTCGGCTTGCGGCTGATAATTCCGTTGAAGTGGCACCAGACCAGAAGTTCGAGCAGGCTGGCGGTACGCTTCAGGGGGCTATGTTTATGGACATCGTTTATTAGCACGTTTCCTCTGTATATTGCCCAGCCGCGTTGTCCCCGTTCATCGGCATGGTGCAGGGACAGCCGCTCTTCTGACAGGTCGCGGGACACACCCGGGTTGATCATCTCGACTTTGCCGGCTTTGCGCTCAAAAGCGATGTAAAGTTTGCGCCCCAGTAGATTCAGATCATCGGAATTAATGGCGTGTTCATTATTGTGCTCACGTCCGAACCGCGACAGTGCCTGATAGCTGCGCGTCAGTTCGTCAACCAGTATCTGTCGTTCCTTGAGTACACGCTTGATTTTCCATTGTCGGCGCTGGTCCAGTGATACTACTTTGTTTCTGCTCCAGCCCCAGGTATCCACAAGTTCGCGAATGGCACGCCGCCGCCAACTCAGCCGGCGGGAGCGGTCGGGTTTGCTCATTATTTCGTTGACCTTGAAGTAAAAGCACCGCCGGGCCAGATCGAGTCGCTCAAGCTCTCTGCGCGAAAATAAATATTCCTCAACCGTGTTGCACATCATGATGTATGGGTCAAGCTGATCCAGTTTGACGTCACCAGCGTGAACCATTTTTTTGAAGCGCATGGCGAGTATTTCGATGTCCGGGTATTGATTGGCATAGGCCTCCATCAGCAGGATCTTTATGATGGATTTATAGGGCGAGTCAACTGCCTTGTAGAGTTGCCACAGCGTGGCGCCGAAGAATTCCCCGGTCGGAAGATGGGACAAGCCACCGAAATCTACGGTATCGCTGGTCTTTATAAAGCGGTTTACAAAGAGTTTGTCGACATACTCTCGGTAGTGTTTTTCGTACGTGGGCGGCACCAGCCACCATACCGGGAAGCGACCGGCGATCAGCAGGCCGGTACGGTAAAACTCATCCAGTAGCAGGTGATGCTGTGAGCTGCCGGCATTTTCGTTGGAAAGGCGCTGGTGTTCCTTGTCACGGAACGATACATCGTCCATCAGGAAGAAGTGTACTTCCAGGCCGAGTGTTTCCGCCCAACGTGTAATGCCGTCGGCCTTTTTCTGCAGCGCTGTGACACCCTGTACGGACAGCCCGGGCCGATGGCAGATCCAGATATCAAAGTCACTGGATCTGGAATATGCAATCGTACCGGTACTGCCCATCAGATACAGTGCGTGAATAGAGTAGCGGCGTTGGGCACGACGCTGATAGGTAAAACTCTTTGCCAGTTTGCGCGCTGATTGAATATCGCGTTTGGCGGGAGAAAAGTCGCAAACACCGCAAGGTGTCGTAGTGGCCTGGTAGCCCGGCAACAGCGGATGATTGATATGAAACAACAGCGGTAGCAGCCGGATGAAGACTCGCTGGCGTGTGTCCAGGCATTCCTGTACCCGGCGCAAGCGGTCTTTGTTGAGCGCCATGAAACGTCGTTTGATGGCGCGTAACTCCAGCGCATCGATTTCGATGTGGATTTCTCCCTTGTGCCGGGAATCTGCAAACGTGTCCGGGTGGCGGGTGCCGGCGGACCGTGACGCCTGCTGCCGGGCCGATGAGCGTGATCGGGTATCAATCACAAGCACAAAGATGCCGGCCGTCGGGTGTTTCCCGGGCCAGCGCATGTTTTGAGCAGAGCGGTGCCGTCATCAGGCCGATACTCCAGAGCAGATTATCCAGCGTACTGTCTATGTAACGGGATCTGTGACTGGATCTTTATCCGGAGTGTGCTCCGTTGCACAGTGTGCGGCGGCCGGGTGGCTTTGCAGATACCGTGTCCTGTTTTTCCATCACCTGCCTCATTAAATCAGATTGTCTGCCGATACTGCTAAAGCGAGAAATCTGGATTCAATGCAAAGTCAATCGGAAAAACACGAACTTGCAGTGCAAACACGGATGGACAGGCCGGCGGCCAGCTTAAACCGCAGATAGGAACGAGGCGCGGCGTTGAATATTGAACGAAAAAATACCCTGTTTCTGATCTCACTGGTAGTGATCATCGCGGCTGCTGTTGCGGGCGGCGGGTTTCTGCTGGCGCGTGATCAGGTATCGGTCAGTATCAGTGAAGACCTCGGTCGTGCGCAGGGATTTTTTGTGCAGGCCCAGACAAACCGTTTCGAGCATCTGCATACCGTTGCAAGTGGCTTGCGTGCGGAGCCGAGCCTGGTCGCGGCAGTTCTCACGGCTGATACTGCTGCAATACATAGCGTAGTGGAAGAGCTTTACCCGCGATGGGGTGCCGATTTCGTGGCTGTATACCTCGATGCTGCGCCAGGTCGCGTTGTCGCAGCGGGTGACAACGCTCAATATGCCTCAGCGCATATCCTGAGTTCCGAAATATTTTCGGAACTGGTACGCAGCCTCGGCCATGGCGATCCGTCAGTATCCGCTAGCGCTAAAATTCACGACAGCTTGCTGCAACTGGTGGCTGTAGCGGTTGAAAATCCGCTGGGCCACCGTATCGCTGCGCTGTTGGTGGGAAGCCGTTTTGGCCAGCGGGAGCTGGATAATATCCGCCAGCTGGCTTCTACCGATATTTCGGTCTTGCATGGTAAACAGGTGCTGGCCAGCAGTATCAAGGCTTTTCACCCTTTGCTGCAGGCGCCGAACTATTCTCCCACAGCAGCGGGGCAAGGTATCCTCGCCACAGGAAATGAACTTTACAATATAAGGGTTATACCGCCATTGAATCCGCAGGGAGACAAGGACGCGCCGTTGAAAATTATCTTTGCGGCAAACTACTCGAGCTACTGGTCGCCCTATAAAGCGCTGGCAGAAAAGGCACTGTATGTCACGCTAACCATGCTTCTGTTGGCGGGTTTGCTCGGTGTAATGTTCAGCCGAAAATTCCTCGCCCGACCTATTGAGCTGATCAAGCTTGCAACCCGGAGTGCCGCGGAGGGGGACCTGACACATCGGGTCCCGTCGAAGCGTAACGATGAACTGGGAGAGCTGGGTGAGTCATTTAATGTCATGATGGAGGCGCTTGATTCGTCGCGGAGTGAACTCGAGCGTAATCGCCAACGTTTCCGGGACTTTGCTTCGAGTTCATCGGACTGGTTATGGGAAACCGACTGTAGTGCACATTTTACCTTCGTTTCCAGCAGCGTCTCCGAAACGCTGGATATGCCACCGCAAACCTGGCTTGGACGAACACCTGCCGAAGTTTTTCCAGCCAGCAATCTGGGAGAATTGACGCGCCTGCTTCGTCCCGCTGATAACGAACAGTGTGGTTTCAAGGACGTTGAAATCTGGGTGCATGCGCTCAACGGTGAATCGCATTGTTTACGCCTAAACGGGGTGCCTATATTCAATAGGGGCAACTTAAAGGGGTATCGCGGTACAGCACGTGATATTACCAAGCTCAAACAGGACGAAAAACGCCTGGTTACTCTTACGAATCAGGATCATCTCACCGGGCTTTCCAATCGCCGCCGTTTTCTCGAAGAGCTGTACCACGAGATCAGCAGAGTGGAGCGTAAAGGTCAGCTTGGCATTTTGCTACTGATTGATCTTGACCACCTGAAACTGATCAATGATACCGCAGGGCATGCTGCGGGCGACCAGATCATTGTGAAGGTGGCCGGGCTGCTTCGGCAGGCATCGCGCGAAGAGGATTTTCTGGCGAGAATAAGCGGTGATGAATTCGCGGTTGCCTACCCGGCAATGAGTGAGGATCAGGGCCTGCAGAAGGCGCGTCAGCTGCTGCAGCGCATTAACTCACTCAAACCCAGATATGGTGACCGTACACTGAATATCTCCGCCAGTATCGGTGTCGTCACCTTCCCGCAGCAAGGCAAGGTTCCCGTTGAATTAATGGCAAAGGCGGACGCCGCCATGAGTGTCGCCAAATCCAGCGGTCGCAATCGCGTATACAGGTATGACGAGACCGACATGATGCGCGAGCGTATGGATAAACAGCTGGTATGGAAAGACCGTTTGCTGGAAGCGCTTGAACAGGATGCTTTGCATCTGGTATTCCAGCCCATCGCCGCCGTGTCCAGTGGCGAGGTCCATCATTTTGAGGTTCTGGTGCGTATGGTCGGAACCAACGGCGTGTTGGTGGCGCCAGGGAAGTTCATTCCGGCTGCGGAACAGTTCGGTTTGATTGAGTGGGTCGATCGTCAAATTGTCAGCAAAGCAATCCGGCGCCTGGCGGCCTTACCGGAGGAGATGCGGGATATCGGTTTTTCAATCAACCTTTCCGGCCTGTCTGTGGGCAGGCAGGATACCTATGAACTGATCGAACGGGAAGTGAGCGATACCGGTGTTGATCCGGCAAGGATCACCTTTGAGATCACAGAGACCGCGGCCTGTGAGCAGCTGGCCAACGCCATCGATTTCATTCAGAAAATACGCCAGTTGGGATGTATGGTTTCACTGGATGATTTTGGGGTCGGCTTTTCATCCTTCTCATACCTCAAACACCTGAGCGCCGACGTCCTGAAAATCGACGGCAGTTTTATCCGCGATATACACAACAACCACGCAGACCAGTTGTTCGTGAAAGCGCTGGTGGATGTTGCGCGTGGCATGGGAATGCGAACTATCGCCGAATTCGTGGAAAACAAACAGGTGTTCGAGCTGGTTCGTGATCTGGGCGTGGACTATGTGCAGGGATATTATCTGGGTCAACCACAGAGCAGCCCGGAAAATTCCGATAGCAAAGCTGATGACGGCTTGAATGCGTCGGTGGCTTGAGCTCAGGCCAGACTTTGCCTGGCACGAATGATCGCCGCGCGCACCTGTTCCGGAGCCGTGCCACCGTAATGGTTGCGCGCGGATACCGAACCCTCCAGCGTCAGTACATCGAAGACATCGCTTTCGATGAGTGGTGACAGCGACTGCAGCTCGGACAGGCTCATTTCGGACAAATCACGCTTGCTTTCAATGCCGAGGCGCACGGCATTACCGACAATTTCGTGTGCGTCGCGGAAGGCAAGCCCCTTGCGCACCAGGTAGTCTGCCAGATCGGTGGCGGTGGAATAACCACTGGCGGCCGCGCGTCGCATATTGTCGCTCTTGACCCTGGTTGCAGGCACCATATCGGCAAATGCGCGCAGGCAGGCCAGTAAGGTATCAACTGTATCAAACAGCGGTTCCTTGTCTTCCTGGTTGTCTTTGTTGTAGGCCAGTGGTTGCGCTTTCATCAGCGTCAACAGGCCGACCAGATGACCAATGACACGGCCGGATTTTCCGCGTACCAGCTCTGGAACATCGGGGTTCTTCTTCTGTGGCATGATACTGGAACCGGTGCAGAAGCGGTCCGGCAGATCGATAAAATCAAACTGTGCCGATGCCCACAAAATCAGCTCCTCGGAAAAGCGCGACAGGTGGGTGAGTATCAGAGCGGCACAGCTGCAAAATTCGATAACAAAGTCCCGGTCACTGACCGCATCCAGGGAATTCTCCGCCGGGCTGTCAAAACCCAGCAATTCCGCCGTGTAATGCCGGTCGATGGGAAAGCTGGTGCCGGCGAGCGCCGCAGCGCCCAAGGGCATGACATTGACGCGCTTGAGGCAATCCATCAAGCGCTGGCGGTCACGCTGCAGATTCTCGAACCACGCCAGCATGTGATGGCCAAAGGTCACCGGCATGGCAACCTGTAGATGGGTGAAACCGGGCATCAGGGTGTCAGCCTCGCGCTCGGCCAGGTCCAGCAGTCCGCGCTGAAGGCGTCGCAGTTCCGTGCAGGCGGTGTTGATCTGATCGCGCAGATAGAGGCGCAGATCTGTTGCAACCTGGTCATTGCGTGAGCGGCCGGTATGCAGTTTTTTACCTGCTTCACCGATCAGCGTCGTGAGCCGCGCCTCGATGTTCATATGCACGTCTTCCAGGCCCACCGACCACTGAAAATTTCCCTGCTCGATATCCTGTTCGATCTGCTCGAGGCCGCTGAGAATGCTGTCGAGCTCTGTGTTGCTCACTACCCCCACCTTTTGCAGCATGCGTGCATGGGCGCGGGAACCCAGAATATCGTAACGGTACAGGCGCTGGTCAAATTTAACCGATGCGGTAAAGGCTTCCACGAAGGCGTCCGTGGATTCGATAAAGCGCCCACCCCAGGGTTTCTGGCTGTCCGGGTTATCTGTCATAACGGCTGTTGCTCGGCTTAACAGTCTCAAAGTGTAAAAGTATACCTGAAAGTCCTGTAAATCTTGGCCGATATTCTGCTCATGAATCCGGGAAATCCGACACCTGACGGGAACGATGTGCAGCAAACCCTGTTTCTGCCCAGTTTCTGTGATATCCGCATGGTATTTGCTGTGGTGGTAATCGCAGAGTTGCTGGCTTTTGTCCTGGTACTGGCTAACGGCCGCAATGACCCCTGGAGTCAACTGAGTCTGGCTTCGCTGTTCCTGCAGTGGATTGCCTTGAGCAGCGCTGCAGTGCTTTGTCTGGCGCGTCCGCTGCTGGCACGGATCAGCAATACCGCTGCTGCATTGAGCAGCTATTTTTTATTGCTGCTGACCACGGCCGTGGTCAGTGAAATGACATTTCAGCTGGGGGGCGTGGCTGAATTGTTGCGCGGCACCGACCATGCCGGTTTTCTGTTTCGTAACCTGGGCATCAGTGCCATCCTCAGTGCCCTGGTACTTCGCTACCTCTACGTCCAGCAGCAGTGGCGCCAGAAGATGCAGGCCGAGGCGCAGGCGCGCTTGCAGGCACTGCAGGCGCGAATCCGCCCCCATTTTCTGTTCAACAGCATGAACAGTATTGCGGCATTGACGCGCAGTGATCCGGTACGGGCGGAGCAGGCAGTGCAGGATTTGTCGGACTTGTTCCGTGTCTCCCTGCACGAGGCTTCCGAACGGGTAACCCTGGAACAGGAGATCGAGCTTGCCAGGGGTTATCTGCGCATGGCGTCCTTGCGCATGGGTGACCGTTTACGGGTCGAATGGGATATTGATCGTTTGCCTCTTAAACGCCTGGTTCCGTCGCTGGTTCTGCAGCCGTTGCTGGAAAATGCGGTTTATCATGGTATCGAGCCCTTGCCTCAGGGGGGACGGATCAGCGTCCGCGGTCTGGCCGAGGGACGACGCGTTTCAGTCTCCATTCGTAACCCGCGTCCCCCCGAAAGTCATGGATCACGCCGTCAGGGACACCGTATCGCACTGGAAAATATCCGTTTGCGTCTGCAGCTGGCTTTTGGTGCACAGGCCGGTGTCGCGTTAAGGGAAGTGGGTGACGAATTCGAGACCACACTCTATTTTCCGCGGGAGAAAATGCAATGAGATGTCTGGTCGTCGATGATGAATCACTGGCACGGCAGCGACTGACAACCCTGCTCAACGACATGTGTGAATGCCAGGTCTGTGGTGAAGCCGCCAACGGAGAGCAGGCCTTGCAACAGGTCCAGCAGTTGCGCCCGGATCTGGTGTTGATGGACATTCGTATGCCCGGTATGGACGGAATTGAGGCTGCCCGGCACATGGTGCAGTTGGAAAATCCGCCGGCACTTGTGTTCGCCACCGCCTATGGCGATCATGCTCTGGAGGCCTTTGAGACACAGGCGGTTGATTACCTGTTGAAACCCATTCACCCACAGCGCCTGCAGCAGGCGCTGGACAAGGCCAGAAGGCTGAGTACTGTACAGCTGGAAAAGTTGCATAATTCACAAGCCGACGGCAGGCGTACACATCTGTGCGCGCGCAAGCGGGGCAATCTGGAACTGGTGCCGATTGACGAGGTGGTCTATCTGCAGGCCGATAATAAGTATGTCACCGTTTGTTCAGCAGCCCAACAGATCCTGATTGAAGAATCGTTGAAATCTCTGGAGCAGGAATTTTCCGGTGATTTTATGCGCATACATCGCAATGCGCTGGTTGCGGTGGGTGCGATACGTGGACTGGATAAAAATGCCGAAGGCCATTGCTGCGTGCTGCTGGAAGGCGTCGATGAGCGGCTGGAAGTCAGTCGCCGCCTGCTGCCGGAGGTGCGCAAGCGGATCAGGAACGGTGTCATCTGATGTTCACTTGCAGTGCCCCATTTCGCGCAGTTTCTCGCGGGACCTGTCTATTGCCTGGTCCAGATAGCCGCCATAAAGTTCCAGCGTCGTGACCCCCGCCATGCGCTCGGCCAGCTCCCTGCCCTGGCTGTCGACAAACAGCAATGTCGGCGTGACGAAAATCCGGTAGCGGCTGGCCAGTTCACCGGCACTGACCGCTTCGCCGTTGAAGTCGCGCAGTTTGCCGGAACGATCGATCACCAGCTTGCGCATCAGCACGCGCCGGTCGTAGTCATCATTGAGCAAAGTCGGGTTAAGAATTTCGACTTCCAGCAGTCTGCAGTAGTCGCACCCGCTAGCGGCGAATTCCAGTAACAGGGGTATGCAGGCCTGTCCGGCCTGGTGGGCTTCCTGTTGCAGGTCAACGGCCGGGGGCACACCGGCCACTTGCGGTCTTATGCAGGCTATATTCAGCAGCATCGTCGCCAGGATGGCTGCAATCCCCTTGCGTCTGCTGTGCATCACTCGCTATGCTCCCTGAATCATTAATCCGGACCGTTCGAACGCTGATGGCTGATTCAAAACTACGTATTGCCACCCGCAAGAGCCCGCTGGCGTTGTGGCAGGCCAACCACGTACGCGACGCGCTTATGGCGCGTAACCCCGGGCTGGATGTGGAACTATTCACCATGAGCACCCAGGGTGACAAGATTCTTGATACGCCACTGGCAAAAGTCGGCGGAAAAGGCCTGTTTGTCAAAGAGCTCGAGCTGGGTATATTGGAAGGACGAGCCGACCTGGCGGTCCATTCCATGAAAGATGTGCCAGTGGAATTTCCGCAAGGTCTCGGACTGGCTGCCATTCTGGAGCGTGAAGACCCGCGTGACGCATTGATCTCAAACACTATTTCAAGTATTGAAGCGTTGCCACAAGGGGCCCGGGTGGGTACGTCCAGTCTGCGCCGTCAGTGTCAGTTACGCGCCCGCCGGGCTGACCTGGAAGTCCTGGATTTACGGGGCAACGTAAATACCAGGCTCGCCAAGCTGGATAATGGCGACTACGACGCCATTTTACTGGCGGCTGCAGGTGTGAAGCGCATGGGCTGGGAAGACCGTATCACCGAGTTGTTGCCCCCTGAGCAGTTTCTGCCGGCCATCGGTCAGGGAGCGATTGGAATTGAGATACGCGTCGCTGATGATCGGGTCAACCGGATGGTCGAGGCGCTGAACGATGAGCAGGCAGCAACGCGTATCAGGGCCGAGCGTGCACTCAATGCACGATTACAAGGCGGTTGCCAGGTACCGATCGCGGGATACTCGGAAATCAGTCATGGTGTCATGGTGTTACGTGCCCTGGTCGGAAGACCTGACGGCACAGAGCTGGTACAGGGCGTGATCAGCGGTAAGCCGGAGGATGCCGAGGAGCTGGGTCAGGTGCTGGCCGACGATCTGCTGTCGCGCGGGGCGAAACAGATTCTTGCCGACGTCTACTCCGCGGCACCTTAATGCCCCGGTCCACCGCTCCTTTGCACGGGGTCGGGGTACTGGTCACGCGCCCGGCACAGCAAGCCGATGCGCTGTGTGAACTCATCCGCCAACAAGGCGGAACAGCGATACGCTTTCCGGTGCTCGCAATCGGTCCGCCGTCCGATCCGCAGGCTCTGGTGCAGTTGATTGATCGCCTCGACGCATTCGATTGGGCTATTTTTATCAGCGTCAATGCGGTAAACAGGGGGCTGAAGCGCATCCTGGAAAAACGCGACTGGCCGAAGTCGCTTCGAATCGCTGTCATTGGTAAGCGATCCGCCGAAGAAGTGCAGCGCTTTGGGCTGGCCCCGGACCTTTTCCCGCAACATGAATTCAATAGTGAAGCGCTGCTGGCATTGCCGGAACTGCAGGAGGTCAGCGGTCTGCGGATCGCGATTTTCCGTGGCAGTGGGGGGCGTGAGTTACTCGCCGATACGCTGCGTAAACGGGGGGCCAGGGTGGAATACGCCGAAGCCTACCGGCGTGTACGTCCGAACTCTGACAGTGCTGAGTTGTTAAAACGCTGGCGGCAGGGTGTTGTCAACATCGTCCTGGTAAACAGTGCGGAGAGCTTGAGAAATCTTGTGCAGATGCTTGGTAAGGCGGGAGCACCCCTGTTAAGCGGCACGCAGCTGCTGGTTGCCAGCGAACGTATGCTTGTTCTGGCAGAGGAACTGGGATTCCAGTATCCGCCCATCGTGGCGGATAATGCCACTGACAAAGCGGTGGTGGACGCGCTGCTGGCGTGGCGGCGGGCGCAAGCCGATCCCCTGTAAATGGCCACGGAATACATCGAAGACCGGGAAAGCGTTTAGTGTTTACTTGCCGGTATTCCGTGGCTGCATTCAACGTTGTTCAGCGGATGCAGGACAACTGGCGGCTTACCTAAGCACCATTCCCGCTGGAGGCCAGTCACCTTGAGCTACAATGCAGGGATACGGACATTAAAAAATCATCTGGCATTTAATTATGAGCGAATCAAAGTCTATTACCGTGGCAACCCCGCCCGCCGAACAGCCTGAAGCTGAGCAATCGCGGGAACAAGCGCCAGCGCCAACAGGATCATCCGGGGCTGCTTCAATGGTGCTGTCCCTGCTTGCTCTGGGGGCCTCCATTGGTCTGACCGTTGCGGCCTATTTTACCTGGAATGAGTTGCAGCAGCTGACCGGTACGCAATCGAGGGTCGAAGCGCAGGTCGATGATCGCATTCAACCATTGCGCTCACAGCTGGGTGATGTCAAGCAGACGCTGCAGGCATCGCTGAGTAGCGTCAAACAGACGTTACAGGACGAGCGCCGTCAAGTTGACCAGCAGCTAGAAAAACTGGATGAAGATCAGCGCAATGTTGTGCATCGGGTGAGTGTGCTGGCCGCGCTCATGGGGCGCAGCGAACAGGGCTGGAGCCTGGCCGAGGTGGAATATCTGCTGCGTATAGCCAACCAGCGCCTGCAACTCCAGCGAGACGTCGATACCGCGGAGCAGGCGCTCCATGCGGCCGATGAGCGTCTGCATGATCTGGCTGATCCACATTTTCTGAGTGTGCGCGAACAGATTGCCAGAGATCTTGACGCCGTACGGGCAGTGCCATCCGTGGATATTGAAGGGATCTCGTCAAGCCTGAGTAGTGCACTGGAGAGTGTCGATCAGCTAACGCTGGCCGGAACCCGCTACCAGCCCGTCGTGGCGACAGAGGGGGAAAGCGGCGAATCAGCGTCACGGCAGACGATTCGCGACTGGCGTGAATTGCCCAGGCTGTTGTGGTCAAATTTGTCCGGCCTGTTCCGTATACGTGAACACGACAAGCCGGTGACGCCAATGTTGGCCCCGGAGCGAGAGTACTTCATACGCGAAAATCTGCGTCTGCAGTTGTCTGCTGCGCGCCTGGCACTGTTGCGTCTTGACGGCGTGCAATACCGGACGATACTGAATACCGCTCAGGAGTGGCTTGACGCCTACTTCGCCGAAGATGATGCCAAAGTGAACGAGCTTCTGGCACAGCTTGAACAGCTGAAAGCCATCAACACCGTGCCGCAGTTGCCGGACATTTCCGGGGCGTTGCGGGTCCTGCGTCAGCAGATGAAGCTCAGCGAGCAGCAGGACGTATTACCGCTAGTGCCCGCTCAGCCGGAGCCCTCCGGTGCCACTGAACCGGCATCCGAAGAGGAAACGGCGTCATGAAATGGCTGGTCATTGCGTTGCTGGCCCTGGTTGCCTCAGTCGCTGTGGCGCTGGTGGCCCTGCCGGATCCCGGTTATGTTTTGGTCGGCTTGGGCAACTACAGCGTTGAGACGTCGTTACTGGTATTCCTGGTGGTTTTAGCGCTGGCTTATGTTGCGCTACGAACGCTTGCCGGCCTTTGGCATGTACCCGCCAGGGTCCACCAATGGGATCATCGCCGCCATGATCGACACCTGCACAGCCTGTACGATGAAGCGATGCTGGAAATGGCAGAAGGACGTGTGGAACGTGCTGAACGTCGCCTGGTACGGCTGCTTAAATCAGAGCAGGCGCCGGTGCAGGCTTATCTGTCTGCCGCTCGTGCCGCCAGTCAGCTGGGCTTCGATGATCGCCGTGACCAGTACCTGGCACTTGCGCAACAGCGCCATCCCGGGGCGCGGGCAGCTGTTGCTTTTACACAGGCTGAGCTGCAGCTGTCGAAATCGCAACTGGAGCAGGCGCAGACGACGCTGACAAGCCTGCAGGCACTGGCGCCTCGCAACGAACGGACTTTACAGCTGCTGATGAAGCTTTATCTGCAACAACAGGACTGGCAGCGTTTACGTGATCTGTTGCCGGCACTGCGCCGCAGCAAGCTGTTGAGTGGGGATCAGTGGCAGCAGCTCGCGGTACAGGTTTGTCGTGAGCAGGTATTGAGCTTTTCATCCTATGACGATGTTGACACGTTGAAAACCGGCTGGAAGCAGTTGCCACAAGTGGTGCAACAGGATGAAGGCTTGCTGACCATG
>Ga0193947_1000024_pt1 | contig 29763 bp, 23 predicted proteins | sample FRT_01_MG_FD_161267 | JGI IMG/M metagenome (GOLD analysis project Ga0193947, IMG submission 161267) | Sediment microbial communities from the Broadkill River, Lewes, Delaware, United States - FRT_0-1_MG | ecosystem: Environmental > Aquatic > Freshwater > River > Sediment | place: USA: Delaware... | reverse complement strand
GAGCTTCTCCATCACCTGGTCGAGGCTGAAGCTTGCCGCCTTCTGCCGCGGCGGGAATTCCTGGAACGTCGACAGGAACTGGCCTACATAGGCCTGCGCGGGGACCAGCAGGTAGGCGCGGTCGATCAGCCAGTCGTAATAGGTGTTCGACGTTATCTGCGAGCGCTCGTACGGATCCCGCCGCAGGTTGAAGATCAGCGGTATCCGCAGGGGAATGAACGGCTCCGACCAGGCCTGCAAGGTCGCCTCGACGCGCTGCTCCATGAAGATCAGCTTCCAGTCGTCGTAGCGCAGCGCCGTCAGGTCACCGTCATCCGAGAAGTAGAAGATCTCGTGCCGCGGACCTTTGTCGGTTTCACCGGTCAGGTAGGGCAGGAAGTTATAGCCGTCGAGGTGCACCTTGTACTTGCGGCCGATGGCCTTGACATTGCCTTCCTTCAGGCGCTCCTTGATGTCGTCGGTGCCCGCAGCAGCGAGAAACGTCGGCAGCCAGTCCATGTGGTGCATGATCGCGTTGGATACGGAACCCGCCTCGATCTTGCCGGGCCAGCGGGCCATCGACGGCACGCGCCAGCCGCCTTCCCAGTTGGTGTTCTTCTCACCGCGGAACGGCGTCATCGCGGCGTCGGGCCAGGTGTTCATGTGCGGGCCGTTGTCGGTGGAGTAGTGCACGAAGGTGTTGTCAGCGATGCCGAGTTCATCCAGCAGGTCGAGGAGTTGGCCCACGTGCATGTCGTGTTCGACCATGCCGTCCGCATACTCGTCCTGCCCGGAGATGCCGCGCAGCTCGTCCTTGACGTGCGTGCGGAAGTGCATGCGGGTGCCGTTCCACCAGACGTAGAACGGTTTGCCGTCGGCATTTGCGCGCTTGATGAAGTCAATCGCTGCAGCCAGCGTTTCGTCGTCGACCGTTTCCATGCGCTTCTTGGTCAGCGGCCCCGTGTCCTCGATGCGGCCGTCCGCGTACGAGTGGATGACGCCGCGCGGCCCGAAGGCCTCGCGAAACGTCCTGCCGTCCGCGAGCACCATGTCACCGGGGTAATCCTCGTTCTCCGGTTCTTCTTCGGCGTTGAGGTGGTAGAGATTGCCGAAGAACTCGTCGAAGCCGTGGTTCGTCGGCAGGTGCTCGTCCTTGTCACCCAGGTGGTTCTTGCCGAACTGGCCAGTGGTATAGCCATAGGCCTTGAGCAGACCGGCTATCGTCGGGTCTTCTTCCCGCAAACCGAGGTCTGCGCCCGGCAGGCCTACCTTGGAGAGGCCGGTGCGGAATACGCTTTGCCCCGTGATGTAAGAGGAGCGACCAGCGGTGCATGACTGCTCGCCGTAATAGTCCGTGAAAATCACGCCTTCCTTGGCGACGCGGTCGATGTTCGGCGTTTTGTAGCCAACCAGCCCCATCGTGTAGGCACTGATATTGGACTGGCCAATATCGTCACCCCAGATGACGAGTATGTTCGGTTTGTCCTCTGCCTGCGCGGCAAAAGGTACAAAGAGAGCCGCGAGAGCGACGGCTCTGACTAAACGAGAAATCATGATTATCCCCTACAGTTATAGTGTCTGAGCTTCTTAGCGCCCGAGAGTGTACCGCAGGAATATGTAACTTTCTGTAATAATTTATGTACCTGCAAGGTGCGCGTGGTGATCGAAGGTTTCGCGGGCCCAGTGTTCCCCCGCGTGGATCAGCCGCCGGGCCTTGTACACCTCGAGTGTGCGGCAGACGTTATTGGGGATTTCAATGAGTATGTCGGGCGGGTAAGCAGCAAGCCGGTAGCGTGCGATGGTCTGTTGCATCGCATCAAACGCCTCGAGCATGACGCCGGAGACGCCGAGCTCCACTTTCTCTTTCTTGTCCTTCTTCGGCTCGAGGCCGAGTTTGTCCTGTACCGAGCCGAGGAATTCATCGATCGATTTCCGGTACCGGTCGATGGAATTCTCTCTTGGCTCCGGCGGGTTCGGGCCGAAAGGCTCGTCCACATCGCGTCCCGCGAGGCTGACGGCAATCGTGAACTGGGTGCCGTCGAGATACGTGGGCGCGCCGGGCAATGGGTTCAGCAAACCACCATCCACGAGTGTCTTGCCGTCGATCTCTTTAGGCGTCATCAGGCCCGGTATCGCCATCGATGCGCGCATGGCATCGAACAGGTCGCCCCGGTTGAGCCACACCTCCTTGTGATCGTTAATATCGGTTGCGACCGCGGCAAAGGGAAGCGGCAGGTCCTCGATCGTCCGGTCGCCGACGAGTTCGCGCAGCGTATCCGTGAGCATGTCGCCTTTCATGATGCCGTTCTTGGAAAACAGCGAGAAATCCATGAAGCGCACGACGTCCCACTCACTCAGGCTGCACACCCACTCCTCGAACTTGTCGAGCTTCCCCGCGCAGTAGCAGCCACCCACCATCGCGCCGACGGAGCAGCCGATCACGGACTTGATTTCGTAGCCGCGTTTCTCGATCTCGCGGATCGCACCGATGTGGGCCAGGCCGCGGGCGCCGCCGCTGCCCAGAACCAGTCGAATTGATTTACTCATCGTCTTCCGGCATCCAGCCGCCGCCGAGGGATTTGTAGAGTTCGATTATCGCATTGATATAGAGCCGCAGTGTCTGCGATTCGGTCAGTTCGGCATTGAACAGCGAGCGCTCGGTGTCCAGCACCTCGAGGTAGCTGGTCACGCCGCCGTCGTAGCGCGCACGGGACAGCATTGCGGCACTGCGCGCCGCCGCCACCTGTCGCCGCCGGGCCTCGTGTTCCGCCCGGTAGGTGCGCACGGCGACGAGCGCATCTTCGACTTCGCGGAAGGCTCGCTGCACGGTCTGTTCATAGGCGAGCAACGCCTGCTCGGTGCGCGCTTCTTCGACCTCGACGCGGCTCTTGTTGCGGCCTGCATTAAATACCGGTGCGAGGATGCCCACGCCTGCGCTCCAGAAATCGGAGCCGCTGTCCGTCAGCGTCGACAGGTCGTCGCTCTCGAAACCAAGAGCGCCCGTCAGTGACAGGGATGGCCAGCGTGCCGCCTGTGCGACGCCGATGCGCGCTGTCTGTGCGGCGAGTTCCGCTTCGGAGGCCAGCACGTCGGGGCGCCGCTGCAGCAGTTCCGACGGCAGGCCGGCGGGGATTCCGGGCGGCAGTGCCTGTTGCTCAAGCGCCAGGCCGCGCGGAATAGCGCCCGGGTTGCGCCCGAGCAGGATGGCGAGCGCATTCTCGGTCTGGGCCACGGCCCGCTCGGCGGTGGCGATCGCGGCGTCGGCGACAGCGAGTTCGATCTCGGCCTGGTTGACGTCCAGCTTCGGCACGGTGCCCTTGTCGAAGCGGGCCTGGATGATGCCGAGGCTGTCGGTGCGGGTTGACTTCGTGCGACGCGCGATCTCGAACTGGGCGTCGAGGTCGCGCAGCAGCATGTAGGTGCTCGCGACGCTGGCGACGAGGCTGATGGTTATGCTGCGCTGCGCTTCCTCGGTGGCCAGCAACTGGGCCCGCGCGGCTTCAGTCGAGCGCCGCAGCCGCCCGAACAGGTCCAGCTCGAAGAACACGTCCGCGCTGAGGCGATAGTTTTCGGCCTTTTCATTTGGAATACCGGGGATGTTGCCGGGAAACACGTTCTCGCTGCCCTCGGACTGGGCGCCGCTGGCCGCGATGTCGACGCTCGGGAACTGGTCGGCGCGTGTTACCCCCAGCACGGCACGAAACTCCTCGACCCGCGCCGCCGCGATGCCGAGGTCCTGGTTTTCCTCGAGCGCGATGCGAATCAACGCCTGCAGCTGCTCGTCCTCGAACAGCTCCCACCAGGGCACGTTCGCAAAAGCCTCACCTTGCTCGACCGGCTGGATGTAATTTTCCGGTACCTCGAGTTCCGGCCGCTCGTAATCGGGGCCGGCTGCGCAGCCGCCGAGCATCAGCAGTGCGACGAGCGTCGAGCAGTGCCGCCTCGCCCTCACGTTGCAATTTCCCCGGCGGCAGGCTTGCGCTTGCTGATGTACTTCTCGACGAACACGAACATGGCGGGCACGACGAGTACGCCGATCACGGTGGCGGCGAGCATGCCGCTGAATACGGTCATGCCCATGACCTTGCGCGCCTCGGCGCCGGCGCCGGATGCAATCAGGAGTGGCACGACGCCAAGAATGAAAGAGAAGGCCGTCATCAGGATCGGCCGGAAGCGCGATTTCGCGGCGTCCATTGCCGCCTGCACGGCATCCTTGCCCTTTTGCATTTCCTGGCTGGCGAATTCGACGATCAGGATCGCGTTTTTCGCCGACATGCCGATGAGCATCACGAGGCCGATCTGCGCGAACACGTTGTTCACGTAGCTCTCGCTGAAGAGCCGGGCGATCCACAATCCGCCGATCGCGCCGAAGACCGCGATCGGCGTGCCGAGCATGACGCTCAGCGGCAGCGACCAGCTTTCGTACTGCGCCGCCAGGATGAGGAACACGAACACGAGCGCCATGACGAAGACGATGCTGCCGGTGCCTTCGGCCGCCTTCTCCTGGTAGGACATGTTTGCCCAGGCATAGCTCATGTCGGACGGCAGCGTCTGCTCGGCGACCTCTTCCAGGGCGTCCAGCGCCTGCGCCGAGCTGAAGCCTGCCGCCGGCTGGCCCGTGAGTTCCGCGGCGCGGAACAGGTTGAAACGGTTGGTGAACTCGGCACCCTGGGTCCGCGCCGTGGTCACCAGCGTCGAGAGCGGAACCATGTCGCCCTCCTGGTTGCGTACGTGGAACATGCGGATCCCGTTCTCGCGCGCCCGGTACTCGGGCTCGGCCTGCACGTACACCTTGTACAGGCGGCCGAAGCGATTGAAGTCATTGACGTAGGCGCCACCGAGGAACGCCCCGATCGACGTATTGATGTCGGACAGCGCGACGCCCATTTTCAGCGCCTTGGGCTTGTCGATGTCCACGAACACCTGCGGCACGCTCGCGCGGTACAGCGTGCCGATGTTCGCGATTTCCGGTCGCGCCTGCGCCGCCGCGATGAAGTTCTGTGACTGCTCCGCGAGGTATGCGGGGCTGCTGCCACGGAGGTCCTGCAGCATCATCGTGAATCCGGATCCGGTACCCAGGCCGGGTATCGCCGGCGGGCCGAATGCGAAGACCATGGCCTCGGTAATCCTGGTCGCGAAATTGAAGTTCAGTCGCCGGATCAGGTTCTTGGCGTGGTCCCTGAGGTCCGGGCGCTCGTCCCAGTCACGGAGTTGCAGGAATATGAACCCGGCGTTGGACTGCGTCGTACCCGTCAGCATGCTGAAGCCGCTGATCGCGGTGTAGCTTTCTATGGCTTCGAACTCGGCCAGTATCTCCTCGACCTCTGCCATCACGTCCTGCGTCCGCTGCAGCGAGGCGGCATCCGGCAGCTGCAGCGCCGCCAGCATGTAGCCCTGGTCCTCTTCGGGCACGAAGCCGGCGGGTACGGCCCGGAACAACAGCACGAGCGCGATGATCAGTACGGCAAGCAGTACTCCGGTGCGTACCAGCTTGCGGGTGAAGAAGTCGGTGAAGGTCATGAACTTGCCTGTCGCGACTTCGAAATTGCGATTGAAGGCACCGAAGAATCGGTGCGACGCGCCCTTGCTCTCGCCCGGGGGCTTCAGCAGCAACGCCGACAGCGCCGGGCTCAGCGTCAGCGCGTTGATCGATGAGATCGCCACGGAGATGGCGATGGTGATCGCGAACTGCTGGTACAGCGCGCCCGTGATGCCGCCCATCGTGGCGACCGGGACGAATACCGCGATCAGGGAAAGCGATGTGGCGACGATCGGTGCCGAGACTTCGCGCATGGCTTCCATGGTCGCTTCCTTCGCGGCCATGCCTTTCTCCATCTTCTGCGCCACGGCCTCGACCACGACGATGGCGTCGTCCACGACGATGCCGATGGCGAGCACGAGCCCGAGCAGAGACAAGGTGTTGATGGAGAAACCGAGCAGCGGGAACACGGCGAACGTGCCGATCAGCGACACCGGCACCGCCAGCGTGGGAATCAGCGTCGCGCGGACGTTCTGCAGGAAGATGAAGACGACGAGGATCACCAGTCCGACGGCCTGGAACAGGGTGACGACGATCTCGCGAATGCCGGCCTTGATGGGACGCGTGGTATCGAGCGAGATCCGGTACTCGACGTCGGCGGGGAAGCGCGTCTCGAGTTCCTGCAGCGTGTCGAAGACCTGTTCGGCGACCTCGAGGCCGTTTGCATCGGGCAGCTGGTAGACCATCAATGCCGCCGCCGGTGCCGAGTTGAGCTTCGCGGAAACGACGTAGTTCTGTGTGCCCAGCTCGATGCGTGCGACGTCTTTCAGGAAGACCTGCGAGCCGTCGGGATTCGAGCGTACGACAACCTCGCCGAACTCTTCGGCCGTGACCAGTCGCCCGGGCGTCTGCACGGTGTAGGTGAACTCGGTACCTGGCGGCGCCGGCGGGCCGCCGATCTGGCCGGCCGGGATCAGTACGTTCTGCTGGCGGATGGCGTTGGTGATGTCCGGTACGGTAAGGCCGAGCTTCGCCAGCTGGTCAGGCTTGATCCATACGCGCATCGCGTATTCGAAGGCGGAGCCGCCGGCGACCTGTGCCTGGCCGACGCCGCGGATGCGGGCGAGTTCGTCGAGGACGTTGATGGTTGCGTAGTTGGTGAGAAACTGCTCGTCGTAGGTACCGTTGGGCGAGATCAGCGAGATCAGCAGCAACGGGAACGACAGCTGTTTCTTGACGGTCACGCCGAGCCGCTTGACTTCCTCCGGCAGCAGCGCCTGCGCCTCCGACACCCGGTTCTGCGCCAGCACGTTGGCCATGTCGAGGTCGGTCCCGACCTCGAAGGACACCTGCAACTGCATGGAGCCGCTGCTGGCGTTCGTCGACTTCATGTAGATCATGTTCTCGACGCCGTTGACCTTCTGCTCGATAGGCGTCGCGACGGATTCCTCTACGGCGACGGCATTCGCGCCGGTGTAACTCGCCGTGACCGATACCTGCGGTGGCGTGATCTCGGGGTACTGGGCGATGGGCAGCGCCGACATCGCGACGAAGCCCACGATCACCGTGATGATCGCGATGACCATGGCCACGATGGGCCGGCGGACGAAAAACTCAGCCACTGATCAACGCTCTCCGGGGGCTTCCGCGGACCCACCTTTTGCGACGACCCGCATTCCCGGGCGCATGCGCTGCAGTCCCTCGAGCGCAACGCGCTCACCGGGCTCGAGCCCGGACTCCACGATCCATTCCTCGTCGAGGCGTGGTCCCATCGTCACCTGCCGAAGGTCGACGGTGCCGTCGTCGCCGACGACAGCCAGCTGGAATATGCCCTGCGTCTCCATCACCGCGCGCTGTGGTACGGCGAGCGCGCCTTCGCGTTCCTCGAGAACGCCCCGCACGCGCGCAAACTGGCCCGGCAGCACGATGCGCTCGGGATTGGGGAAATCCGCCTCCAGCGTCAGCGTCCCGGTGGTCGAATCGATGGCGGCGTCGAAACTGACAATGCCGCCGGGATGATCGTGGACAGAGCCGTCGGAAAGGATCAGCTGAAGCCCCGCCTTGTCCTGCCTCTCTTCCCTGATATCGCGCATGCTCTCTGCAAAGTCCCGGCGGAAACGCAGGTACTCGCGCTCGTTGATGGAGAAGCGGACGCGGATCGGATCGGTCTGCGAGACGACGTTCAGCACGACCGGGTTGGGCGAACGGCCGACATACTCGCCCACCTTGGCCTGGGTAATTCCGATGAGACCGTCGACCGGCGCCTTGATCCGCGTGTAGCCGAGCTGGATCTCCGCCTGCTCGACCTGAGCGCGTGCAGCCTGCAGGGAGCCCTCGGCCGCTTCAAACTGTGCAACGGCGGCGTCGAGATCCTGTTTGCTTACGGCATCCATCTCGGCGAGCGGGCGGATGCGTTCGAGATCGCTCGCCGCCTTGGCGAGCCGGGTCCGCGCTTCGGCCAGGCGTCCCCTGGCCTCGACGACCTGCGCTTCGTACGGCGTCGGGTCGATGACGTACAGCAGCTGTCCTTTCGTGACGTCACGGCCCTCGAGGAAATGAATCTCTTCCAGTACGCCGTCGACCCGCGCCCGGATGGGGATGTCCACCGAGCCCAGGGTCTGACCGATCATGTCGAGGTGAATCGGGATGTCGTGTGGCTGCACCTCGAAAACGGCGACCTCCATCGGCGGCATGGCGGGCGGTTCGGGCCTGCCGCAGGCAGCGGCCACGGCCGCCACGGCAAAAAGCGCTGCGATTCGCGCGGTGGTTGCGCTGTCGGGACGGAATCGGGCCATGTAATCAATCCTGCAAGGTGCTGCCGGGACAGCAGGGGAAGAAATTATTCGATTTGTCCGGTGCCGCGATCATCGGGTGGCCCCGATTGAAGGATCATGCATCCGGCAGGGACTGACTTCAACCGCCGCCGGCCTCGGGGCGTATCTGCAGAACGGTCATTCTGATATAAGGTGTGTGCACCATGAATACGAAATATCCGACACTTCGCAGCGTCGCCGCCCTTGCCGTGGCCGTCCTGTCCCTGAACGCCTGCACGAAAACGGTCGTGACCGGTTCGTTCAACCGTGTCCCGAACACGGCCGTCGAGTATGCCTATATCAACGAGCAGGTTGATTTCAGCCAGTACACGAAGCTCATGAACGGCGGGCTCGCGATCTATTACCCGGAAGACGAAGAGCCGCCCGATCCTGCGGAAATCAACCGAATTCGCGAGTACTTCCGCGATGCATTCACGAGCGCGATCGGCGATGACTATGAAATCGTCGACGAGCCCGGGCCCGGGGTAATGAAGGTGCAGGGCCAGGTCATCGACATGAAGATGACCAGCGGCGGCACGGTGATGGATGTCAGCGGACGGCTCCGGGACATTGTCGCGCACGGCGAGCTGACGTTCCTGATGGAAATGAGCGACTCCTTCACCGGGCAGGTGCTGGCGCGGGCCGGTGACAAGTCCAGCGACATATCGGCCGACAAGGGCGACGCGACTTGGGATGACGTACGGCGTGCGGCAGAATACTGGGCCGGCCTGTTTCGCAACTGGCTGGACAACTACCTGGGTGAACCCGAGTGAGCAGAGGAGCTGCCTTGATCATCAACAGACGTACCGCACTTGTAGCGGTTGCAATGGTGGCGGCGATGGCCGCGGCATGCGTCGGCCCTACGGCGCAAACCCATGTTGATCGGGTTGCGCGGGCAAAGGAACTGCCGAATGCACCTTATAAGCGAGTGCTCATCATAGGCACCGCGGCGCGGGCGAGTTCGGCCCGTGAATTCGAGGAAGTGCTGGCCAGGAAACTGACCAACGATCACACCTATGCATTCGGCTATCACCGTGCGGCGTCGAGGGCCGACGTCAAGGAGGAGGTCGTTCGCTCGATCGCGGAACAGCAGAACGCGGACGCGATCCTCGTGGTTACGGCGCGGCTCGTCAACGCGGCGCGGGAAGTAACCGGGGAGCGAACCGACGTGCAGGCCGAGGTAAAAGGTGGCGGGCTGGTCGACTTCTTCCGTTACGATTACAAGGAGTACACTTCGCCGCCATCGGCCGACTACCGGGTCAACGTGCAGGTTCAGACGGATATGTTCGATGTCGCGAGCGAGGACCGGATCTATACCGTCGAGTCGCGGACCGAGTTTGCCGAGACGACGTCCGAAATCATTCTCGGGGAAGCGAATGAACTCGCACGACGGTTGCGCAAGGACAAGCTCGTCCGGTAAACAATCCGCCCCCCGCTGAAACCACCGTGTCGCAGGAACAAAAACAGCCGTCGATCGAAGCACTGATCGCGGAGCACGAGCCTGGACACGCCCTTGACCAGCGCTTCTACACCGACCCCGCAATCTTCGAGCTCGAACTCGACAGAATCATTACCCGTAACTGGATTCTTGCGGGTCACGTGTCCGAGCTTGCCGAGCCCGGGGACTTCAAGGTTGTCGAAGTTGCCCGCGAGTCGGCGATCATCGTTCGTGGCAAGGACGGCTCGATCGGGGCCTTTGCCAACGTTTGCCGCCATCGTGGCTCACTCGTTTGCCTGGAAAAGAGTGGCAATACGCGCAAGTTCGCCTGCCCGTACCACGGCTGGACATACGATACGGACGGCAGGTTGATCGCTGCCCGCAGCATGCCAGACGGTTTCGACAAGTCCGGGTATTCGCTGCGGCCGGTGTCGTACGGCGAAATCCACGGGCTGATGTTCGTTTGTTTCTGCGACGATCCCCCGTCGCTCGATGGCGCCGTTCGCGACCTCGAGGAACCCATGGACCTGTTCGATTTCCCGAACCTCAAGGTTGCCGCGAACAAGACCTACGACATCCCCGCCAACTGGAAGCTGTCGATCGAGAATTACCAGGAGTGTTACCACTGCGCGACGGCGCATCCCGAGTACGCGCGCCTGCATACCCTGATGCTCGACCCGTCGAAACGGCCGCGCGTGCAGAAGAACATGCTCGCGAAAATGGAAGCCTGCGGCCTCAGGGAGATCTTCATCGACTACCTGGACACGAAGGCCCGCCCGGGCGAGATCGGCTACGGTTACAGCCGCACGGCGCTTTTCGACGGTTACCTGACGGGCAGCCGCGACGGCAAGCCGGTCGCACCCTTGCTCGGCCGCCTGACGGCTTACGACGGTGGCGCGTCCGATTTTTCGTTCGGTGCATTCTCGTTCCTGCTGGCCTACAGTGATCACGTGGTTTGCTACGTGTTTACGCCCGTGGATCACCTGAACTCGCGGTGCGAAATTTACTGGCTCGTGCGAAACGATGCCGAGGCGGGCAGGGACTACGAGGTCGACGAGCTTACCTGGCTGTGGGACGTGACAACGCAGGCGGACAAGACGATCATCGTCAACAACTGGAAAGGCGTGCGTTCGAGGTATTACACGCCGGGCCCATTTTCCGAGATGGAGCGCGCCGAACGCATCTATGTGGAGTGGATACTGCAGGAGCTGGCGAGACCGCGGCCCCGAACGGTACAAGACGCATGAAGACCTATGACGCAATCGTCGTCGGCGCGGGGCACAACGGCCTGACCACCGCCGCATTCCTGGCGAAGGCCGGTCTCGATGTCGTCTGCGTCGAGAAGAACGATTACATCGGCGGTGCGGCCGTCAGCCGTAACCTGCACGAAGACTGGATCTACTCGAACTGCTCGTACGTGTGCAGCCTGTTGCGCCCGGAAATATACCGTGCGCTGGAACTGCACCGGCACGGCCTGCAGGTCACGCCCTTCGGCGGGTCGCTCACGTTCATGGAGAACGGCGACTACTACGGTTCCTATCACGATCCCGAGGTCGCGTACCGCGAGCGCGCGCGATTCTCGCGCCGGGATGCAGACGCCTATGAGCGTTACCGGTCGGACACGATGCGCCAGTGCCGCATCATCCGCGATTTTCTCCTGTCCACGCCGCCGGACCCGACCTCGTTCAGGCCGAAGGACCTGCTCGGGCTGATGCAGGTGGGCAGGAAGTTCCTCGAAGTCGGGGAGGACCGGATCTACGAATCCATCCGCTTCTGGACGATGAGCGTCGCGGAGTATCTCGACGAGTACTTCGAGACCGACGTGATCAAGGCGTCGATGTCCGGCAGCGGCATCATCGGCACCGCGCTCGGCATCCACTCGCCAGGCACGGCGTATGTCCTGCTGCACCACTACATGGGCGACGTGGACGGCAACGTCGGTAGCTGGGGATTCGCGCGCGGCGGCATGGGCGCGGTCTCGAACGCTATCGCCGGCGCGTTCCAGTCCTACGGCGGCGAACTGCGCACAGAGGCGGGCGTCGACAAGATCATCGTCAGGAACGGCAAGGCGCGCGGCGTCGGGCTCGAGAACGGCGACGAGTTGTCCGCGAACATCGTCGTGTCGGCGATGGACGTCAAGCGCACGTTCCTCACCTGCATGGACAGGGGCGACCTCGACGAGGACTTCCACACGCGTGTCGAAAACTTCAAGATCCGCGGCTCGTCGGGGAAACTGAATATCGCGCTCGACGGCCTGCCGACCTTCCCGGCATTGCCGGAGGGCAGCAGCCTCCAAATCAGCGATATGCATTTCATCGATTCGATGGAGCGCATGGAGCGGGCCTACGACGACTGGAAGGCCGGCACCTGGTCGAAAGACCCCTATATCGACATGGTGATGCCCACGACCGTCGATCCGACCATGGCGCCGCCGGGCAAGCACTTCATGAGTTGCTTCATCCAGTACTGCCCGTATGAGCTGGAAGGTCGCGCCTGGACCGATCCCGAGCGCGAGGCCTTCGCGAAGACGGTCATCAACCAGATCGCGAATTACAGCCCGGACTTCAAGGACCTTATCGTCCATTACGAAGTCCGCACGCCGGCCGATATCGAGGAGCAGATTGGTATCACCGAGGGCAACATCTTCCACGGCGAATTGACGATGGACCAGCTGCTGTTCAACCGGCCCGTGCCCGGCTATGCCCAGTACCGTTCACCGGTCGCCGGCCTGTACATGTGCGGCTCCAGCACGCACCCGGGCGGCGGCGTCATGGCCGCGCCGGGCGCCAACGCCGCGCGCGAGATCCTGGCTGACCTGAAGCGGCCCAACACCGTGCCGGAGAACTTCGGCGATGACTGACCGCTACGACGCCATCGTCATCGGGGCCGGCCACAACGGCCTGGTCTGCTCGGCATTGCTCGCGAAAGCGGGCAAGAAAGTACTCGTACTGGAAGCGAACGAGCGGGTCGGCGGGGCGGCCATCACGCGTGAATTCGCGGACGGCTACTCGGTATCGGCCTGCGCGCACCTGCTGTACCAGCTGCAGCCGAAAGTCCGCAAGGAACTCGGGTTATCGCCGAAGCTGGCAGGTGACGCGATGCAGACCATCGCGCTGTCGCAGGATGGTCAGCACGTACGCTATTCGGGCGGTGAAGTTTCCGGCGTGGCCGAGGGCGACGTGTCGTCGTATCGGCAGTTCCACCGGCAGATGACGCGCTTCGCCGACCTGTTGAACACCTACCTCAACACGACACCACCGCGGCTCGGAACGAGCGAGTTCAGGGATCTCGCGACGCTGGCGCGCCTCGGGTTCGACCTGCGCAGGCTCGGCCGGGACGAGATGCGTACGTTCCTGCGGCTTATCGGTATCAATATCCATGACGAGGTCACCGAACGTTTCGACAGCTCGCTGCTGCGCGGCGCGCTGAGTTTCGATGCCGTGCTCGGCACCCACCTGGGGCCGCGGTCGCCCAATACGATCATGACCTACCTGTACCGGCTTGCGGCGGGCCACGGCCGGTTGTCGGTGCCGCAGGGAGGAATGGGCTCGCTGGCGGAGGAGTTGGCGCAGGCGGCGCGCACGGCGGGTGTGACCGTTCGCACGAACATGCCGGTCAAACGCATTGTCGTTGAGAACGGACGGGTTGCAGGGGTGGAAACCGCGGGGGGAGAGCGCTTCGAGAGCCTCACGGTCGTCTCGAACGCGGACCCGAAGCGCACGATCATGGAACTCGTCGGCACGCGCCACGTGGAAGCCGGCTTCACGCGCAGGATCGACAATATCCGCATGCGCGGCAACGCCGCGAAACTGCACCTCGCGCTCGATGGCCTGCCGCGGATCGACGGGCTCGCGAAGAACGAGTTCGGCGACCGGCTCGTCATCGCCCCCGACGAGCATTACGTCGAGCGGGCTTTCAACCCGGCGAAATACGGTGAGTGCTCTGCGGAGCCGGTCATCGAGATGACATTCCCGAGCTTCCGCGACCGGGCGCTCGCGCCCGGCGGCAAACACGTCATGTCCTGCGTGGTGCAGTACGCGCCGTATGCATTGAAAGGCGGCTGGGCCGACGCTGCGAAGCAGGCATTCACGAAAACCTGCATAGAGACGATCGGCCGGTATGCGCCGGACCTGGAATCGCGCGTTACCGCGACCGAGCTACTGACGCCGGCCGATATCGAACGTGAATTCCACATCACCGGGGGACACTGGCACCACGGCGAACTGGCGCTGGACCAGTTCATGTTCGTGCGCCCGGTGTGCGGCGCCGCACAGTACCGGATGCCGCTCGACGGGCTGTACCTCTGCGGTGCGGGTGCGCATCCGGGCGGCGGCGTCAGCGGTGCCGCGGGCCGCAATGCGGCGCGATTCATACTCAGGGAGCAGTCGGCATGAGCGCCATCGAAGTTCCCCAGGGCCGGCTGCGCACGCCGTTTTATTCACGGCTCGCCGCGCTCGACACGCAAAACGCCTGGCACGACTGGAAGGGCTACACGGTGCCGGACGCGCTCTACTGTGCCGATACCGAGTATTTTGCGATCCGCAACTCGACCGGCGTGTTCGACCTGACGCCGATGACCAAGTACCGCATCGCGGGACCCGACGCGCTCGTCTACATCGACCGTCTGGTCACGCGCGACATGAGCAAGATCAGGCCGGGCCGCGTGGCCTACGCGGTCTGGTGCAACGACCAGGGGCAGGTCATTGACGACGGCACCATCTTCCATCTCAAAGACGGTGAGTACCGATTGTGTTCGCAGGAGCGCCATTGCGCGTGGCTGATGGATTCGGCAATCGGCCTCGACGTGACCATAACGGACGAAACTGCGGACGTAGCGGCGCTGGCCGTGCAGGGACCGACGTCGTATGCGGTCCTGAACCGAATGGGTATCCCGGGCCTCGAGGCGCTCAAGCCGTTCGGGCTGATGCACGTCGAATTCGACGGCTTCGAACTCATGGTGTCGCGCACCGGATTCACGGGCGACCTCGGCTACGAGCTCTGGACGGCTCCGGAGAACGCCGAGTCGCTCTGGGACTACCTGTTCGCTGCCGGTGAGGTTACCGGCATCCGCGCGATAGGCACCGATGCGCTGGAGCTGGCGCGCATAGAGGCCGGGTTCATCATGGCGTACATCGATTTCCTGCCGGCGCACGCCACGGTCCGCACGGGCCGGACCCGCTCGCCGCTCGAACTCGGGCTCGACTGGCTGGTTGATTTCAAGAAACCCAATTTCAACGGCCGCCGCGCGCTGGCCGAGGAGAAGCGCAGCGGCTCGACCTGGCGGCTGGTGAAGCTCGACATCGAGGGCAACAAGCCGGCGAATCACGCCTACATATTCGCCGATTCGAAAGCCCGCAAGAATGTCGGTTTTGTCACGTCGGCGGCCTGGTCGCCCGTGTGCAAGCAGAACATCGCCCTCGGGACGGTGCGGGTTCCGCACGGTGCTCCCGGCTCGAACCTCTGGGTCGAGGTGTTCTACCAGCGCGAGATGCACTGGTCGCGGGTGGTGGCCCGGGCGGAGGTCGTCGACAAGCCGTTCTGGTTCCCGAAGCGGCGCGGCCTCACGCCGCCGGAATTCGTCTAGGCCGGAATTACTGTCACTAGGTATTCACCGCAGCCGGCTTCACATAGTCCTGACTTGCTGCGCCGCCGCACGTCCTAAAATACCTGCGTGGACCCTTCAGGGTCCGCAAAAACATTGCAATGTTTAACAGTCCCTACCGGGACCAAAGGAAATCATCATGAAATCCAGCAAATATCTGCTTGCCGCGGGTGCGCTGCTGGCATTAGTCGCATCACCCGCACTGGCCTATGAAGCGGGTACCTGGGTGCTTCGTGCAGGTGTCGGCGTAGTGGCGCCGGATTCGGACAACCTGGTTATTGACGACGGCACGGAAACGACGAAGATAACCGTTGACGACGGCACCAGCCTGACGCTGATGGGAACGTACATGTTCAGCCGGCACTGGGCATTCGACGTACTGGCATCGTGGCCGTTCAATCACGATATCAACGTCTCGATCGTCGACAATGTTGACCCGGGCTTTAACCCGATAAGTGGCAAGATCGCAGAAACGGATCACCTGCCGCCGACGTTCTCACTGCAGTACCACTTCCTGCCCGACAGCAATTTTCAGCCGTATGCGGGTGCAGGCGTGAACTACACGACGTTCTTCAGCACCGATATTACGCAGACATTGACCGACCTGACGGGAATCACGAACATCGATCTCGATGACTCCTTCGGGTTGGCACTGCAACTGGGCGCCGACTGGACGTTCGGCAACCGCTGGTTGGTGAACTTCGACCTGCGCTATATCGACATAGAATCGGATCTGACGGCCTCCGACGGCGTTGACAGCGTCGATGTCGGCACCGTCGCGATCGATCCGTGGGTCTACTCGATCAACCTCGGCTATACCTTCTGACTTACCCAGTAGCTGGAAATAAATGGGCCGGAACGCGCTGCGTCCCGGCCCTTTTTTGTTGCTGGCGTCTTGTGCTTATTCCCAGCTGTAGCGGAAGCGCACGCCGGCCGTGCGCGGCATCCTGTGCCCGAAAAAGTGTGAGGGCAGGATGCCGCCATTGTTGTTCTGGCCGTCGTAGGTGAACTCGTCCGTCAGGTTTTCGACATACACGCCTGCCTGCCAGTTGCCGCTGGATATGTAGTCGATGCGTAACGCCATCTGCGTGTTCGCGTCGATCGTCGTCTCGGGGAATGCGCCCCAGCCGCCGCCGCGTTCGCCTTCCCAGAAGGCTTCGAGGCTGCCGCTGATCTCGCCGCCGCCTATCGGGAAGCGGCCGGTCAGCACGGCTGCGCCTGCCCATTCGGGCGCCCAGAACAGAGAGCTGCCCTCGCAGGCCTCGACGGTATCGCCGTCACAGACCTGCTGCACGCCGGTCGCCTCGGTGTCGAGCCAGCTCGCCGCAAGATACAGGTCCCAGTTTTCGCTGAAGGCCGCCGTAACCGACCCCTCGAGGCCGGCACCATCGACCTGGCCGACGTTCTCGACCGTGTTCGCGCCGGAGTCGGTGTCGAAGAAGCTGATCTGCAGGTCCTGGTAGTCGTAGAAGAAGCCGGTCAGGCGAACATCCGCGCGGCCATCTGCGAAGCTGCCGTTGTAGCCGAATTCGTAGGAATCGACGCTCTCGGGTTCGAATTGCCTGGCCCGGTAGCCGTCGGCTTCGCTCAGATCGGTTTCGCCGCCGGTGACCCGGTCGCCGTTTGCGTCGACGAGTGCAAAGCTACCGAAGCCGCCCGACTTGAAGCCCTCCGTAAAGCTCGCATAGACGAGATGGTTGTCGTTCAGGCGATAACGGCCAACCACTCGCATCTGCGTATCTGACCAGCTGTTCGATGAATTGATCGCGCCATCGGTGCTGAAGAGGTAGGCCCAGTAAGGCCCGAGGTTGCTCTCCGGGTTGGGCACGTTGATGCTGAAGTCCTTTTCGTCATCCGTGTAGCGCACGCCGACGCTGACATCAAAGCTGTCGGTAATCGCATACGTGAGGTCGAGGTAGGCCGCCCAGCCCGTATATTCGCCGATCACCCGGCCTGGTTCGGTCAGAAGACCGTCGGGGCTCGCTGGCCACGGTGAACCGGGATAGAAGTAGTCGTAGTAGCTGGCGCAATCTGTTATGCCGTTGCCTGGATAGTAATAATTGCCGTAGTAGTTGCAGAAAGCATCCTCGTCGCCGGAATTCGTGAACAGCGTATCGATCTCTTCCTTGTAGAAGGAGACCCCGGCATACCAGGACAGGGGGCTGTCACCGTTGGACACGAGACGGAACTCCTGCTGGAAGTAATCGCCGGTCTGGTCCTGCTGGTAGTTGTTAATGTTGAGCGGCGTGCCGTCGTAATCTTCCGTGTAGAAGAAGTCGTGATCCTTGTAGCCGGTGATGGACGATACCGTGAATGCGTCCATCTCGTAGTCGATCCGGGCGCCGATCGTGAGGATGTCCGCATTGTCGTTGTCGCCCAGCGACTGGTCCGAATCGGCGTCTCTTTCACCACCGGCAGGAGTGATTGCGTCGCCGAATACGTCGAGCAGCGTATCCCAGTAATCGCCTTCGGTGACGGCGCGGTAGACCGAGCCGGATTGCTCGCGGGTCTCGTATTCCACCCAGGTGTTGATCGCGAGCTGGTTCTTCTCGAAAGTCGTGGACCAGCGGACACCCTGCTTGTCGTGCTCGATCAGGTCGGAGTCCGAGGCAAAATTGTAGACGAAGCCGTCTTCCTGGGAGTGGTAGCCGGCCACGCGCATCGCGAAGCTATCGGAAACCGGGATGTTGAGTGCACCCTCGACCGTGAGGCGGCCACGCTCGCCCGCGTCGACGTCGACGTAACCCGAGTAGCCGCCTTCGATATCCGCCTTGCGCGTGTGCACGCTGATCGCGCCGCCGATGGAGTTGCGCCCGAACAGGAAGCCCTGCGGGCCGCGCAGCACCTCGGAGCGATCGACGTCATACAGGCTGGTGACGGCAGAGCCGTTGCGCCCTTCGTACAGTTCGTTCTTGAAGATGGCCGCGGAGGGATCGCCGCCAACGCCGAAGTCCTGCGTTCGCACGCCGCGGATACTCACCGCGTCGATGAAGCTGTCCTGGCTGTTGCCGGTAATGCCGGGGGTGAAGGAGATCAGGTCCTTTACATCATCGAGGTTGACCGATTCCGTGAAATTGCCCGTCAATGCCGTGATCGCGAGCGGCACTTCCTGTAGCGACTCCTCGCGTTTCGTCGCAGTGACGATGATCTCTTCGACCTGTTGCGACTGGGCGGGCAGGCTGGTGGCCAGCAGCGCGGCCGACACCGCCGTGGCGACTGCCGTACGCTGTGGAAAAACGCCGGATTTCTTGCTTGTGCTGCGCTTCATGATTCCCCCTGGATGCATTCGGTTGAGCGGCGCCGAATGCCGATTGGTTATGCCAACGAATTTAGCAAAAATTGGCGGTATACCCTAACGATAATTCAGTCGCTTCAGCCGCGGATCTCGAGGCCGCTTTGTTCGAGAATCTTTCTCATCGGCTGCAGCCGGTCCTCGTATTTCCGCCAGCGGCCTATCGACCTCGTATGAGCCGGTTCGCGCACCTGCACCGCGCTGGCCGTCGACACGGCATGCTTCTGTTCGTGGAAGCGCAAACAGGCGTCTTCCCAGGGCAGCCCGAGAAACTCGATGAGGCGACGCGCGTTCGGCTCGAGGTCGGAAACCGTTTCTTCGTAGGAAATATCCAGGAAGCGGCCGGCGAACCGCTCGCGCCAGGCGTCCATCAGCCGGCGGTAGCGGCAATGGTGCCGGGCCATCTCTTCGAGGTCGTAGGAATGCAGGTAGGCGTCGGCGAACAGCTGCTTGTAGCTTGCGAAGCAGGCGTCCATCGGGTCGCGGGTCAGGTGAACGATCCTCGCGTTCGGCAACGCCTTGAGAATCATCGGGATATAGAAGTAGTTCTGCGGCAGCTTGTCCACGAAGCGGGGCGTACCACCCTGGACTCGCCGGGTGGACTCCATGTACACGGCGCCGACCCTCGCGCAATCGAGTTCGAGCGCCGACTCGAACAATTGCTTCGAAAATCGCCTGGGATCCGTGTGCTTGCTCAGGCGGCGCACGGCCATGCCGAACTGCTGCAGCTCGCCGGAGGAGTGCACCTGCGAGTGGCTGCTGATGATGCGCTCGATGAGCGTGGTCCCGGTGCGCGGCTGGCCGAGTACGAATATCGGCGCGTCGGCATCGTGACCGGGCGACCCGTCGTCGACCCAGTCGGCGGTATATCGCTCTTCGAGAAACTCGAACATCTCGATCTCGGATGCCTCGTCGTACTCCACGGTCTTGCGGCGGACATTCGCGCCGCGCTGAAACGCGTCAAACGCCTCGTCCCATTCCTGCAGGTCCTCGAGTTCCTTGCCTATGGCGTAGTGATAGAAAGCTTCGAGCCTGGGATGCTGCCGGTGCGACTCGAGCAATGCGCGCATCTGCTCGACATGCTCGCGATCCGTCGCCTTGCGCGAGCTGGCCAGGACCCAGTGCGCCTGGGGATTATTCTCGTCGATAGCGATGATGTCCCGAAGTACCGTTATCGCGCCGTCGGTTTCCCCGTGATAAACGAGGTTGTTGGCGTAATTGAGGAGGTAGGGCGGATGCTGCGGCTTGTTCCGGATCGCCTTCTCGCACCAGTTCCTCGCGCTGCCGTGTTCGCCCATGCGCGTGTAGATCGTGCCGACCAGGTCGCAAACCAGCGCATCGTCGGGGTTGGCCTCTGCGACCTTCTCGAGGGCGGCGTCCGCCCGGTTCAGCTGGCCATCGCCGATGAACAGCTTGGCAAGCTGCGCCCAGGCCGCCGGATGGTCGGGCTGCAGCCTGGTCACCGAGCCGAACGCGCTGAGCGCCGTGCGCCGATCGCGCATCTCGAGCGCGACGAGGCCAACGAGGAAGTGACCTTCCACGAGATTCGGCTGAACGGCGAGGATTTGCCTGCAGCAGTCGCTCGCCTGCTGGACCTGTCCCCGGTTCAGCGACTCAAAGCCCTGTCGTAAAAGGGATTGCAGCTGCGCGGTCTTCGCCGCGTTCGGTTTCATGACCATAGACGGGCCATGATAGCGTCGTTCAGCCGAGGGCGATATCGAAGCGGTGCAGCGGCAGCCCCGTTTCGGAATCCTCGACGGCCGAGGTAATCAGCAAGTGACGCAGTTCTTCGGGCGTGCCGCGCATGACGATGTCGTCCTCGATCAGGGGATCGCCTTCGAAGTACATTTGCGTCGTGACCTTCCCCGCGTCTTCGTGTGCAACCTTGAAGTGAATGTGGCGCGGGCGCATGCCGGAATCGCCCATTGCGGAAAGGGGATAGGGCGCGGGCCGTATGGTGCGAAAACCGTAATAGCCTTCCGCGTCGGTATGGGTAATGCCGATACCCTGGAAATTGGGGTCGAGCGGAGCCGGATTCCTGTCTTCGGGATGCGCATAGCGACCCCAGTGATTCGTCTGCCAGATGTCGACCCGGGCATTGGCCAGCGGCTTGCCCGCGAGGTCGGTGACGCGGCCGCGCACCAGTATCGTATCCCCCGCAGCCCGCTCGGTGTGACCATCGAGCAGCGTCAGGTCGACGTCGGTCTCAGGGTGGGGCGCGGGCGGATAAAACGGGCCCTCGGTCTGTGCCGGCGTCCTCGCCAGTGCGCTCGCAACCGCGGGTCCGAACAGTGCGGCGCCGCCCGCGATTGATCCCAGCTGTTTTGTTATCGCGCGACGCGAGTATTTCCTGTGCACGGTCATATGTTCCTCTTTTTCATTTGTTCGGCAATGTAATCCGCCTGGCGAATTGCCAGCGCAACAATCGTTAGAGTCGGGTTTGCCGCGCCGCTCGTGGGAATGACGCTACCATCGCTGACGAACAGGTTGTCGATGTCGTGTGTCTGTCCCCAGCCATTGGTCACGCCATCTTCCGGATTGGCGCTCATGCGAGCGACACCCATATTGTGACAGCCGACGGGTGGACCCTCACCGCCCCAGAACTCGGCTGCCCCCAGCGACTCGTAGATTGCCCGAGCCCGGGCGACGCCATGCTCGCGCATCGCTATGGTATTCGCATGATCCGTGTAGTCGAGTACGGGCACAGGCAGGCCGTTGTGGTCTTTCCTGTCGGGGTGCAACCGGATTCTGTTGTCGGCCTGCGGGGGATCTTCGCCCACCAGGAACAGGCCCGCGAGGTGCGTGTAGCTATCGTTGTACTGCGACGTACCCGGACCCCAGCCACCGACGAATGCGGCGACGTTCAGCGGGTCGAGCGACAACGTTTCGAAAAGGTAGCCGCCGGCGAACCCCCGTTCTGGATTATGGTCCTGTTCGTCGTATACCAGCCCCGATTGTCTCGCGCCCCTGTGGAAATTCACCGGCTTCGGCATGATGGCCAGTGCGAAGCCGAACATGTGCCGCATATAGTTGCGCCCGACCTGGTCACTGCTGTTCGCCAGTCCCGTCGGGTACTTCGATGTCGCCGAATTCAGGAGAATGCGCGTCGTCTCGACGACGTTACCGGCAACACATACCGCCCTGGCTTTTTGTTCATGCATCGTGCCGGATGCGTCCTTGTAGACGACGCCGCTGACGCGCCCCGCCTTGTCATGGTTGATGGTCATGACCATGCATTCCGATCGAAGTTCGAAGTGACCGGTCTTTTCGGCAGCGGGTATTTCGGTATAGAGCGTCGACCACTTGGCGCCGATCGCACAGCCTGAATTGCAAAACCCGATTTGCCTGCAAGCCGGCCTGCCGTGACGCGCAACCGAGTTTATGGACATGCGGCCGCTTGTGATCCGCGAATAACCGATCTTCTGTGCCCCTGCCTTGAGCACCTTGTAGTTATTGTTCTCGGCCGAGGCCGGTGTGCCGTGGGTACCGGAGACACCCATCTTGTCTTCCGCCAGATCGTAGTAGTGCTCGAGTTCCTCAAAGCGCAGTGGCCAGTCGATCAGGCCGGTATCTTCGAGCCCGTCGTAGGTCGACAGCGCCTGTGTTTCATGCTTCTCGAATCGGGGAGAGACGCCCGACCAGCGCATCGTCGTACCGCCCACCGTTTTGCAGAGCCAAACAGGCTTGCCGTCACGCTCGTCGTGCCAGCCCATGCGCTCGTCCATGGTCGGCGGGTCATTGACGACCTCGGCGAGCGTCAGGCGCTTGCCGGCTTCGAGGCACACGACGTCGATGCCTTTCTGGGCGAGCTCGTTGGCCACGGTCCCGCCGCCGGCGCCGGAACCGATAACGACGACGACGGAGCTATCGGTCCTGTCGAAAACGCGAGTCATGACGCAGTTTCCGGCAACCAGTCGATATCGTCGAAACCGCGCTCCAGGTAGCCTCCATATTCCCTGGAAGAACCGGGATAGCCGATCGCTTTCCAGCATTCCTCGTGCGTGTATAGCGTGAACATGAAGAGATTACTTGCGGCAGGGAAAAACGGCTCGCCCTGAACGGCTTCCATCGCAGCGAGTTGGGCTTCTTCATCAGCTTCATACCAGTCGCCACCCGCGACCTGTGCATCGAGTGCCTGTTCAGCCGCAAGCAGCAGGCCCTGGGCCTCAGGATTGTCAGCCGTCATTGCCAGCGCCCTGGCAGCCACATCGGCGTACACGGAGTCCGGGAGCGCGGCATGTGGAAACAGCAGCCGCGCCAGGCGGGCAAGCGGGTTGTCCGGGTCTTTCGCCCAGGCGGCCGATTCACGTAACAGTGAAGAGGCGAAAGCTCCCGTGGCAACGCTCGAGATGGCGAGTGCGGAAACAAGAAAACGTCGCCGGCTCGTGGTCTCGTTATTCATCGGATCACCCCCCTTCCCGATAATTACGACCCGTGGTGAATCAACTATAGCAGCGAACGCCTGCGGAATATCGTCATTGACCTTGCCCAGCGACTGGCCGAAGCTTGTGTACCATCAGAAAAGATACGGCAACGGTCATGCAGCGCACCGATAATCATCCGGCCAGTTACTACGTGGCCACCGCGAAGGAGATGGCCGACTACCCGGAGCTCGAGGGTGATGAACGCGCCGATGTCTGCGTGATCGGCGGCGGGTTTACGGGCGTATCGGCCGCGTTGAACCTCGCCGACAAAGGCTTCGACGTTGTCCTGCTCGAGGCCGAGCGCGTGGGCTTCGGCGCCTCGGGCCGCTGTGGAGGGCTGATCGGCAGCGGGCAGCGCAAGGACGTGCTCGAAATGGAGCACCTGTATGGCCTGGAGCGCTCTCGCGTGCTGTGGGATTTCGCGGAAGCTGCCAAGGAAGAGATTCGCAGCCGCGTGAAAAAGCACGATATTCACTGCGATCTGCAGAAAGGCCAGCTTGTTGGTGTTCACAAGCGAAGCTACTGCGACTGGCCGGAGGAGCTCGCCGAGGCGTTGGCCGAACGCTACGATTACCCGCACTGCCGCGCACTGGATGCAACCGAAGCGCAGGAGATGGTCGCAACACCGACCTTCCTCGGCGGGCTCTGGGATGCCGAGGCGATGGTGCTGCACCCGCTGAACTACGTCCTCGGGCTCGCGCGTGCCGCGAGCGAGGCCGGCGTCCGGATATACGAGAACTCGAGGGTCAGATGGTACACGCGTAAAGACCCCGCCAGCGTGAAAACCCGGCGCGGCAGCGTGCAGGCGTCGTTCGTCGTGCTCGCCTGTAACGGCTATCTCGGCAAGCTGGAAAGACGTGTTGCCGGCAAGATCATGCCGATCAACAACTACATGATCGCAACGGAGCCCCTCGGCGAAGAGCGCTGTTCCGAGCTGATCAACGGGCGCTTCGGCGTCCACGATACCCGTTTCGTGGTCAACTACTTTCGGCTGTCCGACGATCACAGGCTGCTGTTCGGCGGCGGCGAAAACTATCGTCCCGGCTTTCCGAGCGACATCGAAAATTTCGTGCGGCCTTACATGTTGCGTATCTTTCCGCAGCTCGAGGACGCGAGCATCGAGTACGACTGGGGCGGCACCCTGTCGGTGACCGTGAACCGGATGCCGCACTTCGGCCGCCTGCGGCCGAACCTGTATTTTGCACACGGGTATTCCGGGCACGGAATCTCGACCGCCAGTTTTGCGGGCAAGGTGATCGCGGAAGCGATCGCAGGGACAGCGGAGCGATTCGACGTAATGGCTGACATTCCGATCCACACGTTTCCGGGCGGGACGATGTTGCGCTACCCGGGGATGGTGCTCGGGATGATGTTCTATTCGATGAAGGACAGGCTGTAGGCGAGCGTACTAGTCCCGCGGCCGGTCCGGGTGCGTGATCTCGAGCATGTACTGCGCAGCAGCGGCAACCTCCTCGTCCGAGAAGCGACCGTCCATGCCGTGCGCCGGCATATCGAAGTAGCCATCTTCCGCATGCTCGAAGAGCACGGCTTCCCACAGCGAGGAACGCCCGGCCCAGGCTTCCGGGTCGCCGGTACGCGGCGCGCCGTCTTTGCCGGTTTCGTGACACGCTGCACATGCGTGCTCGTAAGCCACACTGGGTGTAACGTGAACAGGCCTGCCGTGTTCGCCGGCGCTGCCGGTGGCGGGCTCGTCGCGGTCCGCCTGCTGGCAAGCGGCGCACAGAACGGCAAGGGACAAGTACATCAGCACGCGCAGCATTGGACCACCTCCTGTGCGTACAGTATGTTACTGCCCTTCGGTTTGACGCAATTGCGGAACCTGCCTACCACCGCAGCGAGAAACGAATGACCGCCGATATCAACATTGCCGTCGTTACCGGGGGCGGCCACGGCATCGGCCGTGCCTTGTGCAAACGACTGGCTCGCGACGGCGTCACACTGGTCGTTGCCGATCGCGAGCCGGAGGCGGCCGCGAAGGTGGCCGCGGATGTCGGCGGCATGCCTTATGTCGTCGACGTGTCTGACGAGGCGGCTGTGCAGGCGCTGGTCGACACCGTAGAACGCGAGACGGGAGCAATCGATCTCTTCGTGTCCAATGCGGGTGTGGGATTCGGCGACGCGGATGCCAATGCGGCCTCGAAGGAAGGCGGCATGATTCACGTGGACGATCGCTGGGAGGCATGCTGGAGCATCAACGTGATGGCGCACGTCTACGCGGCCCGCGCCCTGCTGCCGCGTATGATCGAGCGTGGCGGCGGCCATCTCGTCAACGTGGCATCGGCGGCCGGACTCCTGAGCCAGGTGGGCGACGCCGCGTATTCGGCGACCAAGCATGCGGCGGTAGCGTTTGCAGAGTCGCTCGCGATAACGCACGGCGAACAGGGAATCAAGGTGTCGGTGGTCTGCCCGCAAGCGGTGGCGACCCGCATGATCGGCATCGAAGACGACGCCGAGGTGATCGACGGTGGTTTCGGTGGCAACGACGTCGACGGCATCCTCTCGCCGGACCAGGTGGCAGACGACATCGTGGCAGGCATTCGCGCAGGGCGTTTTCTCGTGCTGCCGCACCCGCAGGTGCAGACGTATTTTCAGCGCAAGGCGGCCGATTACGATCGCTGGATTGCCGGGATGCAGCGATTCCGGCGCAAACTCACGGGAGAAGAATCATGAAAACGGACCTGTCCGGAAAAGTGGCGCTGGTCAACGGAGCGTCGCGGGGCATCGGAGAGGCGATTGCACACGGTCTTGCCGAGTGCGGCGCGAAGGTCGTCTGCACCAGTCGCATGATCGAGGGTGTGCAGGCGGTAGCCGACGCAATCGTGGCAGCGGGCGGCGAGGCGCTCGCAAATACGTGCAATGCCGGTGACCTCGAGCAGATCGACGCGCTGATGACTTATATAAAGAATGAATGCGGCCGCCTCGATATCCTGATCAATAATGCGGCCGCCAATCCGTATTACGGGCCGGCAACGGATCTTCCGCCGGATGCGTTCGACAAGACCGTCGCGGTGAATTTGAAAGGCCCTTATTACTTCATGAGCGGTGCCGTGCCGCTCATGATGGAGTCGGGTGGCGGGGCCATCGTGAACGTCGCGTCGATCGCGGCGTTGCTGTCGATGCCCGGACAGGCCGTGTACTCGATGACCAAGGCGGGCCTGATCAGCATCACGAAGGCGTTCGCGCGCGAATACGGCCAGGGTGGGGTTCGGGTGAATGCGATCCTGCCTGGCGTTGTTGAGACGAAGTTCGCGGAAGCACTCACCGCTGATCCCGGCGTGCAGAAGTGGCTAAAGCGGCTGCCGATCGCGAGGGCAGGGCAGCCAGAGGACATGGTAGCCGGGGTGCTCTACCTGGTTTCCGACGAGGCGGCTTACACCACCGGCACGACGCTCGTGATGGACGGCGGTGCCACGCTCGGCTAGTCCATGGAGAAGAAAGGGGTCGAACCGAATATTTCGATAAGGGCCAAAATTCGGTCCGACCCCAAATATTCTGCCTTGCGACCGCTGGCTCTCGGCCATGAACTGGCATTCAAACGCTTAAGAGGAGTTCATCTGAACCCATTGGACGAGTTCGTCCTCCGTCATCGCACCTTCAGCAATCGATCGAATTGTGATTACTGCATCGGGTTCCGATGCGACGAGCTCGGATCCGTTCATTTGCAGGAATATGTCCATTGAAACCAGCGCAACGCGCTTGTTTCCATCCGGGAAGCAGTGATTTCGAGTAAATCCGTACCCGTAGCTTGCTGCCAGTTGTTGTATCGTGGCGCCAGGCTCATAGGCGTAGAGGTTTTGAGGCCGCGCCAGGGCTGAGTCCAGCGCGGCCTGCCTGGGTGGTCCGATTAGTCCGCCATGTTCTGAAATAAGCTCTCTTTGAAAAAGGATTATTTCACGGCTTTCTAGCCAGATTATTGGCAACGCAGTCGTCTACTTCGCCAACTCTCGAAGAGCGTTTCTGTACTTGCGGCGGCTCTTTTCAAATGCTTTCAGCTTCATTTCAAATTCTTGATCGTATGGGGTGATTTCGAGCCCATTTTCCGTCCTGATAACGGCCAACTCGTCGCCATCAGATGCACGAAGGTACTGAACCTCCTCTTTTGGAAGAGTGAAGCCAAGTGAGTTGCCCACTTTTCTAAGCTTAATTACAGTTGTCATCTGAAGTCCTCCACAAGCCCTGGTCAGTATTATAACTTTTGTTATAACACCCTGCCAAAGTAAATGGCTATATTTTTCAAACTGTTACGTTGATTTAGACAGAACGTGACCAGAATCACACTAAATCAAGCCACATCCCAGGGCCGAGTTGAGTTCATTATTCCTCCCATGTGGAACACGACCTTGCCGCGAACGCGGCGGGCCGTGATGGCGCGAAACGCTTCGCTGAACTGGTCGAGTGAATAGGAGCCGGTCACCCTCGGGCACAACAGCCCGTTACCGATCATCTCGCCCATTTTCTGCAGGTTTTGCGCCTGGCGTTCGGGGTTCCTCATCGCCCAGGGTCCCCACCAGACGCCCATGGCATTGGCTTCCTTGAGCAGCAGCAGGTTCGCCGGGAAGTTCGGGATCGCCCCGCTTGCGAAGCCGATCACGAGATAGCGCCCGCCACGCGCAATCGAGCGCAGGGCCTCTTCGCCGATTTCGCCGCCGACCGGGTCGTAGATCACGTCGGCGCCCTTGCCGTCGGTGATTTCCCGGACTGCATCCTTGATCGAGGTCTCGCTGTAATTGATCGTTGCGTCGGCGCCCGCCGATTCTGCGAAGTCGAGTTTTTCGCTCGTGCTGGCTGCGGCGATGACGCGAGCACCCAGCGCCTTGGCTATTTCCACGGCGGTGATACCGACGCCGCCCGCCGCGCCGAGGACGAGCACCGTTTCGCCCTCCTGCAGCCGGGCATGCTGGCAGAGCGCGTGATAGCTGGTGCTGTAGGTAATGGTGAACCCCGCTGCCTGTCCGAAATCCAGGCCCTCGGGAATGGGCATCGCAAGATTCTCGGGAACCGCGCAGCGTTCCGCAAAAGCGCCGCCGGACGGCGTAACGATGACCCTGTCACCGACCTCGAAGCGGCTGGCGCCCTCACCGAGCCCGGCAACGACTCCGGCGGCCTCGTGCCCCGGAATGAACGGCAGCGGTGTCTTCACCTGGTACTGTCCGCCAATGACGAGTACGTCCGGGAAGTTCAGCCCGGCGGCCTTGATATCGACGAGGATCTCGCCCTTTCCGGCCACCGGATCGTCCGCTTCTTCCACGACGAGGTCGTCGGGAGAACCGTAGTTCCTGCAGACGAGTGCGCGCATCACGCGACCTCGAACAGCGACGCTGCACCTTGCCCGCCGCCGATGCACATCGTGCAGACGACGTACTTCACGCCGCGGCGTTTACCCTCGATCAACGCGTGTCCGACCATGCGTGCGCCCGACATGCCATAAGGGTGTCCGATCGATATCGCGCCGCCATCCACGTTGAGGATGTCATTCGGGATGCCGAGCTTGTCGCGGCAGTAAACGACCTGCACGGCGAACGCTTCGTTGAGTTCCCACAGGCCGATGTCATCCATCGCCAGGCCGTTGCGCTCGAGCAGTTTCGGCACGGCAAACACGGGGCCAATGCCCATTTCGTCGGGCTCGCAGCCAGCGACCGCAGTGCCGCGGTAGATGCCCAGCGGTTCCAGCCCGCGCTTTTGCGCTACACCGGCCTCCATGACGACGGTTGCGGATGCGCCATCCGACAGCTGGCTCGCGTTACCGGCCGTAATGAAGCCGTCCTCCCTCACCGGCGGCAATCCCTGCAGTCCCTCGAGGTTGGTCGACGGCCGGTTGCCCTCATCCTTCTCGAGCACGACATCCTCGAACGTAATCTCGCCCGTCTCCTTGTTCATCACGCCCTTGTTCGACGGCAGCGGTACGATCTCGTCGTCGAAGCGGCCGGCCTCCTGCGCCACCGCCGTGCGCTGCTGGCTCTGCAGCGCGTATTCGTCCTGCGCCTCGCGGCTGACCTCGTAGCGACGCGCCACCACTTCGGCCGTATCGATCATCGGCATATAAATGTGTTCGTGCATCTCGAGGAGACGCGGATCCTTCGCTCGGAACAGGTTCATGTGCTCGTTCTGCACCAGGCTGACGGATTCGAGCCCGCCGCCAACCATGATGTCGACGTTGTCGACCATGATCGTCTTCGCGGCCACGGCGATGGCCATCATGCCCGAGGAGCACTGGCGGTCGACGGTCATTCCCGCGGTGGTCACGGGAAGGCCGCCGGCAAGCGCGGTCTGGCGTGCAATGTTATGGCCCTGCGTGCCCTGAGGCAGGGCGCAGCCCATGATGACGTCCTCGACTTCCGCCGGGTCCAGTCCGGCGCGCTCTACTGCGTGCCGGACGACGTGGCCGCCGAGGGTCGCAGCTTCGGTGTTGTTGAAAGCGCCACGGTAAGCCTTTCCGATGGGTGTGCGTGCAGTAGAGACGATTACGGCTTCGCGCATGTCGGGTTCCTTTGTTGCAGGTTCAGAAGATATACATCGCCAGCATTTCTGCGATCAGCGCCGGCTTGTCTTCGTTTTCGATGTCGATCGTGATCTCGGTCTTTACGAGCCAGTGACCGGGTTTCTTCTCGGTGACGTCGATGATTTTCTGCCGTGCACGTATGCGCTTGCCGACCCGCACCGGGGTCAGGAACCGCACCTTGTCCGAGCCGTAGTTGAGCGCCATCTTGAGGCCATC
>Ga0193947_1000022_pt1 | contig 31920 bp, 31 predicted proteins | sample FRT_01_MG_FD_161267 | JGI IMG/M metagenome (GOLD analysis project Ga0193947, IMG submission 161267) | Sediment microbial communities from the Broadkill River, Lewes, Delaware, United States - FRT_0-1_MG | ecosystem: Environmental > Aquatic > Freshwater > River > Sediment | place: USA: Delaware... | reverse complement strand
GCCCGCTTACCTGGTATGCCACGAAGCGACCGTTTGGCGCGACGAGATTGCATCGATCACTTGGAATCCGTCATTATTGCTCATGGTGGAAAAAGGAATGCCGGAAATAGCAACATCGGGGGCGTCGAGGCCATAATTCGAAATAATTGTTTTCAGTTCGTACGCGCTACCCAAGTGTGCAATCAGCCGCTCGTCCTCAATGTTGTTTGCCAGCGCGTGAAAATGCGGGTTGATTTCAATACTCAGGAGCCTGGTAAATAAAGGGGTCGGTGACAAATGATAATGATTGTGATTTGTCACCGACCCCTTTAAATGGGGTTAAGCAATTGAACAAACGCATTTCTGAAGCGTCTGCTTTAAGGGTTTTTTTTCAGGAACAATGGGAGCATCTTCAGCAGCTGCTTGAGGCGCGGGAGTCAAACAGACTTCGGCACAAGGCGGAGGCGGAAAAGCTCAGCAGTGCGGTAGAAAGCATTGTTGAGGGTACGGATACCAGGCTGAGTGCAATTGGCGGTTATCATAAACGCTTGCGCCAGAGTGCGCGTGAACTCCTTGATTACATAGAGGGCCTGGTCGCCGATATGCCGCCTGCCTTGCAGGTCAGTCAGGCTGCGTATTCCGGCAATTCCCTGGTAAACACATTATTCCAGAATACAGAGACGATGCACCAGCTGTTCAGCCAGAGCGTGCCGGTACAGGAATTTTTCAGACACCCGGAGAATCGGCAGCAACAGGAGGTTTTTGCGCTGCTCTTTCTGAGCCGGGCGGAAAAGGATATTCTAGGGTCGGAAATCCGCGGGGAGATAATTCTCAAAGACGTACCGCAGACAACGGTCAGCTTTTCGGGACATCAGCTGATTGCTCCGCGGGCGACTGAAGAAGCTGCACGCGGGGCATTGATGAAAACCCTGTTCGAGAGCGTTACCCGGCAACTGAAGATAGAGATTACCCGTTCACGCTATGGCCAGACCGAAGAGGAAAAGGTGGCTGGAGCTCAAAACCCTCGATGCAATCTTAATAATCCGGAAGTTTATATCGGTATGCTGGTGGAGCAGCTGAGTCTGCCCCAAAAGCTCCTCAACCTTCAGGACAACCTGCTTCGGGTGAGCAAAATGGGCATCAAATTATCGCTGGACTCGAACGTACCCTCCAATAAGGTCAGACTCTATGAGGTAGAGGTTGAAGGCAACGAATCCAGGGTAGTGACACTGGTGCGCTATCCCAGAGATGAGCTTCGAACACCGCCTTCAGACCTCGGTGTCTAATCACCGGCTAATTGCTGACCTGGCGGGGCACCTTCATACGCCGCAATAATTTGATCAACCAGTACAGCACATAGAGCATGAAAGCGGCAAAGAACATCAATAACAGCGACTCGTTCAAACGCACCGGGTCGCTGAGATTGGCGTCCAGCGTCAGCAGGCCGACAAGAAACAGGAACGCAAACAGTGCAACTCCGAACTCTTCTATCAGTGCGCTGAAACGTGCTTCCAGTTCTTTGCGGTTTTCGGGTTTCAGCCAGTAGTCCTTGTTGGGCAGGCTGATCCATTTTGCCGGACTATTGAGTGTCAGGCGGCCGACTGAAAGACACAGCGCGAACAGTGGCAGCTGAATCACCATGAATATGAGAGCGTGGGTCCATTTAGACGCCCAGGCGTCCGGGATGCCGCCGCCACGGAAGTGGATGGCCACCGGATCCGGCAGTATCAGTAACGACACCAGCGTCAGGACCAGGTTGGCGACAAAAGCCGATATCATCAGTCTACGCATCGACAGCCTCGTGTCAGAATATTGCGTTAACGGCATGGAAAGCAGTCTGCCAGCGGAAAAAAATGCCAGCGCCTTGTATTTGGACAAAGCGCTGGCACGCTGCTGGTTGGAGGAGTCGAGTTCCCAGCAACGCACAGCCCGGAGCAACCGTGTGCTGTGCTGAATCTGTTATCGGTCAGTTTGCATGATTGCTTAGCGTCAGTTTGCCAGACGATGAGAACGATCCTCAGACGTGATCGGGTTTCAGCGCTTGGCGCGTTGCCACAGTGCGAACGGCTGCGATCTGACTTAGATACTCAGCGTTCAGTAGTTTCCACAATTGCTATGCGTCTATGGATTGAATAGTCTGTGCCAGACGAGCGATAGTGCCTGTTAATAATGCTCGCTCACGCAGCATCTATGGCATGAATAACCAAGAAAATAACAAAGTTTTAAACCACTAATGTACTGGAGGTCTGAAATGGATCAAAGAGTTCAGCCTATCAATATTGGCGCGAAGAATACTGTTGAGATTGTTGTGCATGTGACCGAGGAACTTGATGAGGACCGACGCGACAATCTGACATCCACACTCGCAAATACCCATGGAATCACCGGTGCCGAATTTTGCCCCTTGCGTTACCACCTCATGCTGGTGAGGTATGATACCGAGGCAATCTCTTCGCAGGGTGTCCTTGGAAGTATCACTTCGCAAAATGTTCATGCCCAGTTGATAGGGCCGGTGTAATGAGACAGTTGAACAACGCGGCGGCCCTGTTGGGCCGCCGTCCCCGTTGCACCGTTAGTCGCCAGCCCGCCCAGTTCAGGATTTGGCCTTGAGAAACACCGTCTTGATGGGATTATTGGTATTGGTGTAGCGTTTCTCGCATCCCTTGCCAAACCAGCCGTAAAAGCCCTTCTTGCCGACCCATTCCCCCAGACAGCCGAGACCGTTTTTATCAAACGTGTAGATCGAGTCCTGTTCCAGCGTTCCCTGGTTGATACGTACCACTGTGATGTAATTGGTGCCGTCGGAATAGGGATAGTAACGCCAGCAGGACGATGGAATCACCACCTGCTTACCGGCATGGTAAATTTCGTCGCCCTTGTAATCAAAGTGTGCCTGATTGGGTGGATTGACCGTGGTTAACGGCTGGTAGCTGCCACTGCCGTTGAGCGGGCCGCCATGCGCGCTGGCCTGGGCGCATTCCAGCGTAATATTCTGGTTCTTGTCGTAGGTCCAAATCTCGAAGGGAATTAGATCGGTACGTGCGTTAAAGATTTGCCCGTAGTAGGGGCTGGTCAGGCAACCGCTGAGCAGGGTAAGGGCGGTCATGGTAGCCCCGATTAATGCAGCCTTTTTTGCGATTGATGGACGTTTACCGTTGTTCCGTTGTGTGTGCATGATTCTGTCCTCACTCGTTTGGTGGTCATGAGACGACGGCAAACGACCTGGTGTAATGCCCGCTTGAGTTCGTTTGCCTTGTGTTGATTCTGGACAATCCGCAAGCCGATGGCAGCGACATGCTGCACTGGCATACTGTGAAATACTCACACTGGCAACGCCTTGCCCACGCGCTCAGTATTTGTATCTCTGTTGCCGGCAGCGGCTGCAGGATGGACTACAATGATGATGAATTGGTCTATTCTGTATCAGGGGGAGGATGGCCGTTCCATTTCAGAAGTCGGCACGGCGTTGTCGGTGGGCGATGTGGTTACCGCAATAATGTGGTAACAGCGATACCATAATAAATAGTAAAATAAATAACTTAGCTTTATAGATAACTTCAGAATATGTCGGATCTACCGATCTAGCCAAATACTATGGGGCGCCTCTCGAAAACAGCTTTGGATAATCATATCACCCAGAACCCGCGGAAGATTTACCACCTGGTGGTCACGATCTGGGTGGTTCTTTTCTTTACCGTGATGGCGGGAATAGTGGCGGTCGATCTGCAGCGGGCGGAGAAAAAATTTACACAGCACGCCAGCAGGCACTACCAGCAGGCCAATGATCGGGTTCATATCAATGAGTCGGTCCTGGAGGGATTCGCTGCCATGGTCAGTACCTCCAATTCCCACCACAGGACACGTATCCGCAGCTACGCTCAGAAGATGCTCAGGCAGTACCCCCATATTTTCAAATTCGAAATTGTGGAGAAAGTAGCGGACGATAAACTGGACTCATTATCTGAATACTATCGCCGAAACTTTTACCCTGATTTCGAGGTTAAGGCTTTCGGCTTTGAATCGGATCGACAGTGGCAATTGGTCAAAGAGGTGCCTTACCATCTGCTGATCGTGTTTATGGAGCCAACAACACCGGACTCCAGAGAGTTGCTGGGACTGGATGTCGGATCAAACGAATTTCTCCTGCAGTCGTTACAGCAGTCGGAGCGGGAGGGGCGAGTGGTATCGACACATCCTTTCACTCTGGTTCAGGGGCATCTGGCATACCTGCTCCACAGACCGATTCCCGAGCCTGGAAATGGAGACCCACCCCCGTTCAGCCGCAGTGGCGCACAAGGTGGATTTGTAGGCCTGGTTGTACGGGCAGACACCCTTCTGGAAAGCGGTGGTCATCGGGTACCGGGTATGCGTGAGTTATTGTACCACCCGTCATTCGACAGCACAGACCCCGAAGGTCACCTGCATATGGATGATACCGCAAAGGCGGGTTGGCTTGAATCCAGATTATTCCCACGCCTGACTATGAGCAGGTCATTGGATACCAAAAGCCAGCCCTTTGTTCTGCGTATTGACCAGCAACTGGGCTGGAGCATTATAAGTTGGGGTAAACTGGGCCTGACTCTGTTGATCGCCAGTATCACGTTTGCGGTGGTGATGGTCTATGCACGCCTTTATTACCGCAACGAAATGCAGCGTGCCGAGACCGCGGTCCGTCTTTTTCACCTCGCCAATCATGATTCTCTGACAGGGCTGGCAAACCGTAACCTGCTGAACGACCGCCTGAGTCATGCTATTTCCCAGACTGCGCGACAGACAGGCAAACTGGCTGTGTTATTCCTTGATCTGGAGGAATTCAAGACGGTAAACGATACCTATGGGCATGACGCAGGTGATGGCGTGCTCCGGCGTGCAGCTGAACGATTACGAGGCTGCGTGAGGGCAGGGGATACCATTGCCCGACTGGGTGGAGATGAGTTTATACTGGTGCTGGAAAATATCGAGGGTCAAGAGGACATTGACCATGTCGTTGAGAAAATAAAGTCAGGCTTCGAACAGCCATTTAATGTTAATTCTAATTCCATAGTCCTGGGCATAAACATAGGTTCCGCTGTATATCCGGAGAATGGTACAGATATGGACGCGCTGATCGCTTGTGCAGATGCCAGTATGTACGAGGATAAACGTTCCAACCAGTAAACGGCTGCCAGCCGGTCTTCCTGTCTTCCGGAGTCCCGCCGCTTGTTGCCATGCGGTTAAGCTGTGAAATACGATTGGCGGTGATAACAGCGTGAAAAGCTGCGTTGCTTATGGCTTGAATAAAGCGTTCCGTGGGCTACTATTCAAAAGACGGCACAGAAGGAATCGCTATTTCAGACGGAGGGAGGATAAAACAATGCTGTTTATCACGAATAGATGTCCCAAACAGGGTATAGAGTCAAAGGAAGGGGTGAAGGCGACCAATGGCAGGGATTACGACTTTAACCTGGGTGAAAACTCAGCGTCCAATTCGGTGTATTTCTGCAAAAGAAAGAAAAAAAACACATACTGGGAAGTCGGCAGTGAGGGATTCCTCAACAGACTAAAGCGCTCAAAGTATAAGCAGCTGTTAATCTATATTCACGGATTTTCCAATATGCCGGAGGACGTGTTTTCTGATGCAGGAGAATTTCAATCCCTGTGTAATAAAAAGAAACCTGAGGAAGTCCTGGTGGTTCCTGTGATCTGGCCTTGTGATAATGACAAGGGCATTATAAAAGATTACTGGGATGACCAGAAATCAGCTGACATGAGTGCGTTTTCGTATGCGCGTGTGTTACAGAAATTTATCGAGTGGAGAGACTCAACAGAATTCAATCCGGAGAATGACCCGTGCTTGAAAAGAATGAATGTATTGGCGCACTCGATGGGTAACAGGGTATTAAGGGAAACATTGGCGACATGGAACAAGTATGATCTGGCGGATGGTGTACCACTCGTATTTCGTAACACATTCCTGGTCGCTGCAGATATTGTAAACGAGTCACTCGAAGTTGGTAACAGGGGGGAGCACATCTGTTATTCGGCCAGAAATGTGGTTGTTTATCACGCATCTGATGATTTGGCGCTGAGAGCAAGCAAAGTAAGTAATATAAAAAATAAAATTGCTTCCCGAAGACTTGGTCATACCGGTCCGGAGGATATGTCTGCGGTGCCTGGCAATGTGTATTCTGTGGACTGCGATGATGTCAATAATACATACGATAGACCCAAAGGGCATTCGTATTTCCGGTCAGGCGCCAGGAAAGGGCAACCGGGTAAAGTATTTGAGCATATATTCGCTACCCTGCTACAGGGCAGGGTCTACCCGAGAAAAGAAGATGAACACAGGAGGACCAGTATCATTAAGAAGTGAGCCGGGAGTTGTCGTGCGCACAGGAAGACGGCCGGATGTCATATTGACATGTTAGCTGCATACTTTTCGGTCTGCATGCGGATTTCGTGCGGTGACAGATGGAACGGTCTACCTATTTCAACAGCATTGACCAGGTTGCTACCAACTACCGGGAAAACATAACAAAGTAATCTAATCGGTCAAAACATGTAATCGACGTGAACGCCGACATGATTACCGTCAAATTCAAAACCGCCGGGCACGCGTCTACCGTCTACCTTTTCGACTTTATAGTCAATCCACAGATGGCGGAGGCCGATAACGAAGCCACCGTTCCGCCAGCCGGAAAAACTGAAATCGTATTCCATTAACCAGCCCAGCGCGTCGTCGAACTCCACTTTCGAGCCTCCGAGTTCCTTCAGGTCCAATTCGGGCGAAAGGTGGTAACTGAGCCCTGCACCGATACGATGTTTCCTGAATTCGTAGAAGGGAATCAATTCCAGCGGGTAGCGTTCGAAGGTAATGTCACCGTTATCCGTGCTGACTTCATCGAAGTGATATCCGATAGTCATCTGCAGGCTCAGGGCGGCTTGAGGTAGATAAACGACGGTACCTGCGGCAATCGTTATGAGCTCACCGGCGCGAAGGTCCTCATCATCGCTATCGCCGTCGAAATCCAGTTCGACCTCAGCGAGCTCATCTCCTCCATATGTCAGTCCAACGCCGACGAGCCACTTCATCTCCACAGCGTTTGCCGATTCGTCCGCTACAGCGATTGCGCTTGCCAGACCCAGCATGAGTATGGTTATCGCCATTACATTCTTGCGCTTCATGATGGCCACTTTATCTAGTGCTGCGGTCGCGGAACAGAGGCTGTCGGCAAGACCCTACTCCGGCGGTTTGCGGAAAATCGGGTACAAACTGCGACAGCATCAAGTGTATTCAGTTCAAGACCAGAGTCAGTATATTTTCCGTGTATGCCCTTTCCGTGTACAAAGAACAGATACGAGCAAGACTAGGCGGGGATTGGGGGAATCACCAGTGAGGAAACTACTGTATTTGGCAGTTTAGTGCCTGAAAATGCATGTTGACTTGATTCAGATCAACTAAATCATGCTGCGTGTCGGACGAGCGCCTTATGTTGAATACTTCGTTATCGGATGGATTGAGGACTAGAAGCAGGAGGTCATGCAAAAGTCGTTACACGTTCCGGGTGTCCTGCTGTAGTAACCACGCCGGGCATCACCCAGCAAGGTCTGAAAACGATCGCCACGGAGATGTACCAGAAGTTCATGATCACCTGCTTCGAAAAACACGTCGGCGACGCCGGTGAGGGAAACATCCAGCAAGGTCTCTATGCCGTAAGCAGGACCGAGCGGCGGTACCGCCCCCCGTTCGCAGTCGTCGAACAAGTCTGCGATGTCATCTTTCGTCGCCAGCTTCAGATCGCGGTTGAGCTCGAAGCCAAGGTAGTCTATCTTCAGCCACTTGCTGGCTGGGATCACTATAATCGCATAATCCGACACATCCTTGACCACCACGGCCTTGGCGATATGGTCTTCGGATATACGGGTCGCTTTCGCGGTTTCCTGGCTCGATCCCGTGAAGGGATGCAACATCAGACCGTAGTTGGCTTTTTGCTGAACGAGGTAGCGTTGCTGTGTTGCTGCTATGGACATCGTATTGCTCCGCGGGATCAGGCTTCTGCCCAACCGTCAGGGAGCCGGGTCACATCAATCCCTTTTAACGATAACCCGGTTCCGGTGATCACATTACCTTCGTCAGCACCGGCTGAAGGCAATGTCGAAACAAGTGCTGTAATGATTGCTCTCATATCTGAACCCCTTCTTCAGTACTTGTGTACACAAGTACTGAAGAACACTGCGTGACAATACCGCACGGAAATACCTGTTCGGTGTTGTTAACTTAGTATAGAGGCAAGGCTTGTACCAGTGTCTGTAAAGTGACTATATAACAGGCACATGACTCGATAGTCGGGGAGCTGGTAAGGGGCTGAAACTGCTGTTTCCGTCGTCATCTGGAGACGGATAAGTAATGTAATCGACTAACCCCCCTTTGAAATCGGGCTTTTATGTGGTCGTCTGTTGGCGTCAGTACAGGAATCAGCGGGAAGAGGGAATCAGCGGATTCGGACGCGGCAGTCGTGCTGCCGACCCGCGTGCGATATGACTGACTAGAATATCACCGCACACGGTGGAATCCTATTCCGTTGTTATGCTGGCATCTTCGACAAGAAGGGGGTAAACGTAGCCGTAACCGTAATCCTTATCCAGCGATAGCTTGCCTTCGATGATGACAACAGCATCGATGGCTGCCGTGCCAGAGGTGGTGATGGTCAGGTCTTTCTGGGTGCTGCTGTCTCTGATATGAATCCAGTTACTATCCATGACGTCGGCAGTAAATTTGGTCACCTTCCCACGCACGCGTATTGTTTTGCCATTCATCTTTTCCTTATCGGCATAAACTTCGGCGATGGTGTTACCACCTTCAACTTTATGGATGCCATCGACTGCCATGGTCGCGGTTGCCGCTTTGGTTTGGCCATGTGGTGATGCGATTTCTGCGTTCGACTCCTTCAGGGCTGAACTATCGGTAAAGAAACGGTTAACAAAATAGATTAGGGGAAAATCGCGATTCATTGAGTTGCTGTGAAAGTTTTTCATCGGCATTTCAGTAGTAAAGGAGATCATATCACCGATTTTTAACGGGGTGGTTGTTGCTGCGGCCCAGAGCTTTTCTTTACCGGTATCAACTTCTGCATAGGTGTAACCGGCAGCCTCAATGATATCCGTAACCTTACCGTAAATTCTATTGGCGGCCTTTTGCTGTAATTCTCCGCTGTAATTCTGGCCGGCGTAGGCGCTATTGTTTATGCCTGTAATGAGCAGGACAGATGATGAACAGGCAAGCAGCACTGTTAGAATACCGGTGCGATATAACATAATGAAATGCTCCTTGATTAATCGATGGACAGGTGTTGAATACGATTAATTAATCGTCTTACTCGTTTAGGCTCACATTGGCGGTCGCGAGATTTGGAATACATTGTACAGCAAGAACCGTGGCGCGTATTGAAGCGGACATGGTTGACGCATTTTATGCTCCGGACAACTGAAATCAACACGGCGTGGGTGAAAATGAATAACAGCAGGATAATCAGGAGTACCAGTTGTGACCGGGTTCGCATTCTATGCAGTCAGACCTTACCCGCCCGGCGAATTGGTCGATGATATAGCCGTGTTTCTACAATCCGCGCTCATTCACCCGAGGGTCTACATTATGAACAAACAACTAAGCAGCTTTGTATTTTCATTGTCCGTATGCGTGGTGGCGCCTGCATTTGCGGTAGATTCGGGTGCTGTACTGGGCGGGGCAATAGGCGGTGGCGTGGGCGCAGCGGTCGGTTCCGAAGTGGGGGGGCGTGAGGGTGCAATTATTGGTGGAGCAGTCGGGGGTGGGGTGGGGGCAGCTATTGCCACGAATGATAACAAGGATGAAAAGGAAAAAACGGTCATTTACGTGGAAAGGCCTCATCAGGAAAGCCACTCGGACCACGCACATGGACATCGTATCCCGCCAGGCCACCTCAAGCACAAGCACAAGCGTAAGCACAAACACAGCCATCACTAGACGAACTGCGTTGAACCGGCGGCTTCAGGGTAATCGGTATCTGTTACAGTATTAACGACGCGGCACGATACGGGTAAGCTCGGCGATTGGCGGGTTCATACCATAACAGGTAAGTTGAAGCCGAACAGTGCGCCGTTTTCGTGCTCGAGGTCTGCCCATAGCTTTCCTCCGTGTGCCTCGATAATCGAGCGGCTGATGGATAGCCCCATTCCCATTCCCAGGGACTTGCTGGTCTGGAATGGATGAAACATTCTCGCAGCCATGCCCGCATCGATACCGGGCCCGTCATCAGTCACGGTCGTTTCGAGCGTGTCATTCGGCAGCAGACGGGTGTGCACGATTATATTTCCCGTGATATGTCCCGAGCCCCTTATCGCTTCCAGACTGTTCAGGATCAGATTGACCAAAACTTGCTCGATCTGAACCTTGTTTGCCATAACCCTGCTAGTTGGGGCGGCGCCGGGATGATGCTTTATCCTTACATGTCCGTTTTTCAGCTCAGGCTTTAAAAAGTCGATCGTTCCCGCGATTACCTGATCAAGAACCAGGGGCTCCCTATTATCGTTACCCTTGCAGAGAAAATTACGCAGATGCTGGATGATCTGGCTGGCACGGTGTGCCTGTTCCTCGATACGTTCCAGTATTTCGACCAGTCGTGGCTCCGGTAATGGCAGTGAGTTGACCAGCGTTGTTGCCGTACCGCAATAGCTGGTTAACGCCGTTAAAGGCTGATTCAGTTCATGCGCCAGACCCGACGCCATTTCTCCCATGGTGCTGAGTCGCATGACATGTGCGAGTTCGCGTTGCTGCCGTTGCATCTTTTCCTCAGTCTGCTTGGCTTCAGTGATGTCCTCTGATATGCCCAGTAAGTAAACCGACTGACCCGTGTCATCAAGTATCGGTACTTTGCGGGTATGCAGCCACCGCTTGCCCAGAGCCGCTGTGTCTATTTCTTCTTCCGCAATATTCAGCTCGGTACCCGATTCAAGCACCTCACGATCCTTGCGGGTAAAAAAATCCGCCTGTTCCTTGGGGAAAAAATCATAATCGTTTTTGCCGGTGAGTTCCCGGGTTGTCAATCCTAACAGCTTCTCTCCGGCGTGATTGATGTGTATAAAACGTAACTCTCCAGCATCCTTGATAAAGACCATACTGGGAATGTTATCGACAACGGACTTGAGAAATGTTTCAGCTGTCTGTGCCCGTTCGCTAGCTTCATGCTGGCGTTTTAGCAAGATCTGAACATAGATTGCGAAGCATACAGCCACCAACAGTACGGATGTCCGCATCCACATCTCATGGTGAGTAGGATGAAGAATCTGTTCGGTCAAATTCCCTTCGCCGAATACAAATACATCAAGGGCTATATCGGCGACATAAAAGCCAAGCCCTACCAGAAGCCCTATCCAGATAACGCTGTATTGCACCGTGAGAGACCGATTGTTTTTTTTAATCATGTAGTTAATCGCCCATTACTTCAGCGTCACCTCCGCCAAGCTTGATTGTAAGCATAGAGGTTTCCAGTGTCTCCCGGGAAGCTCATTTACGGGATCGGAAGTGGGGGATTTGCATGAAATAAAACATTGGCAGCGATGAGCGGACGAATTACCGCTACCCACTTCCGGCCATCCAGAAACTGTTGCTCGCCAATGGGCCGTAACAAATAATGTGGCAGCCCTAAGGCTGCCACATCACCGGATTAGTAGGGCCGTCTTCCGGAGTCGGAGGAGTTAGAAACGAACCCGGAAGACCCTGCCCGCTGTTCTCTCGGTTCCATCCTCTCCAACCATAATAAAATTCGGGGATAAGCGATATTAGGGGTATTACGTACGCCACTTCACTGACCCAGTGCAACGAGCGCGGTATCAGCCGGGATGGAATCTGTTCGGACCCGCCATGTATGGCCACGGCTATCGCGACAGTTGGTATAACCGAACGAATCAGTTCGGTAACGCGTATCCGCTGCGGCAACATCTATCAGCCGTGTTGCTATAAGAAATGCAATAGTAAACCGTGAAACGCTCAATGGTTTGTCCCTCTGTGCCGAGCGCCCTCAGTATTACTCGCAGTTACCATTGATCAACTAGCCGCGCTGATTCCGGTCTCGGTTAATGGAGAGGGTGTTTGCCGGCAGGTGTTGCGAATGCCATTGTCCAGCCCCTGCTGTACCACCGGTTTGGACCACCCGTTGGCAAGGGACTCGAAGGATGGAGAAAAAGTCATATATATCAATAGGAAGTGGTGTTTCCCATCTGACAATCATGCTTCGCTGCCTGGCTAAAAGAAGACGTGGGCATCAGAAGCTGAGCAATCCCAGAGCCTTGCGAGTGATAAGCAGGACATCTGCAAGGTCAAATTTTCCATTGGGTGCTGGCACATCAGAAACCAGGGGGGCAATATCGCCATGCCAGAACTGATCAGGATTGAGTGGCTGGTTCTCAATCACCACTTGAATCCCCAGCAGAATGTCCGCCGTATTAACTTCCCCATCGACATGGATGTCACCATCAGGGATCGTCGAGAAATTAACACCACCTTCCAATACACTAGCCCAGCCACCACCCAATCCGCTTTGATGAAAGCTTTCCTCGGTTAATACGAGTTGGCAGAAGTATCTTCCCTGAGGAAGAGACAGTTGTCCTGGCAGGGCCCGAACCGACTCCCACTCGGCATAAATGCCGACGTGGGCGTTGCCATAGTCGGTACTGTAAACGATAGAATTGATAGCAGGTGACGCCGCAAAATCATAATAGATAACGGCAGAATCATTCACGCCTGGATCTTTGTGGCCCGCACCGAGTCCTGTAGAGTCATTGGTGGCCCAAAGTACGTGATAACTGCTGTTAGCAATGAAGCTTACCGTGGCGCCACCTTGCTGATCTGTTGAAAAATAATCGAAAAGTAAATAGCCTTGATATCTGTAGTCAGGATCATCTTTATGATTAGCATAATCGGTATCATCTGAATTTCCGGGGTTTGGCTGAACACGCCACCACCTGCCGGCGTACCCGAGTTGTTCGTTAGTCCAGCCGTCCATATCTGAGTTGCCGACCAACTTCATCTGATAGGTAAAGTTGGGTTTGAGGCCGGTGGCAGTTAATGTGCCGGAAAAAGTTCCTGATGTGTTGTGATATGAGATGGTCACCAATGGCTGGGAATAAGTGAATGAACTCTGATAAGTCGATGAATACAGGTTGTCTGCAATATCCCTCCAGCGGTTGTTAATACCCGATCCGCTAATGGGTTGTAAATTTACAGTATCCGCCCAGGTAGTTAGCGGGAGAACAAGCCCCAGAACTAGGGAATCGACAACACGTTTTGTGAATTTGTATCGCATAGTATCTTCGTCTATCTTTAATCTAGGTGCGTTTTATACGATCCGCATGGAGGATCGATATCTTCGCTGTTTTCAGGTGTTTTGGCGGTAAAGGTATACCGCAGACCGGCGATCCACGCTACCGCGCAGAACAGAACATGAACAGAACGACACGCGCATAAAATGCTTGAAACGTGTGGCATCATATATAGGAGGATTCAACTTTTAAAGGTCTAGTATTGGGCGGCGGATACTTACCGTTCGCTGGGCCTTGAGCCCCCGTTTGCTGGTGGGTCAGCAAAGGGTATAACCCGCCACAACACGACATTTCCATACTAAGAAAAGGCGGGTAAGGCACGCTTTGAAATCGGAGACTACCAGCCCACAACCTTCCGAATACTATCTACCAGTAAACCAAGTAAACTTTCTCCACCGACGACCTTTCAACCTGGGAAATCACAGATGAAACCATTATGTGCTAGCTTGTATAGAAACCTGGTCGCCGCTGGTGTACTGAGCTGTCTGCTGGCGGGCTGTAGTTCTCTAGGACCTTCTGCCGTGCGAAGTGGAAGGCTTGCCTATAACGAGGCTATCAGCGAGACCAACAGTCAGCAGATGCTGTTGGCAGTTGTCAAAAACCGGTACGACGAAAGTGCCAACCTCCTAGCCGTTGCTAGTGTCACCGCCAATGTAAGTATCACGACCAGTTCCGGGATTCAGCTTGGTTTTGGCGATAATGACAATTATGCCGGTAACCTGGTACCTTTCAGCGCGGGTGCCGTCTACGAAGAGAATCCCACTATTTCTTATACTCCGGTTGCCGGAGCGAAGTATGCACGGCAAGTGTTTTCACCTGTGCCCGTTGCCGTACTGGCTCAGCTGACAGGATCCCTGGCTGATCCGACCTACGTCTATATCGCCTTGGTTTCGAGCGTGAATGGCATTCTGAATCCGGATTTTCAGTTCTACTTAACTGATCCAGACGCACGCTTCAGTCGCTTCGCCACGATCATGACCACGCTTACTCAGGCGCACCGCCTGCACTGGATCGCGGACCCCGGCGAATACGGCCGATTTTCGATCTTGATTGATCGCTACGCACCTGCCTATACCGCTGAGGTGAGCGAACTCCTTGCTCTGCTAGGGCTGCCCGCAGCGAAAGATAACTCTGCCCGGGTAGTGTTGCCCGTGTTCCTGGCACTGGATGGTCGGGACTCTGGCGGTGTGGGGCTAACCACGCGCTCAGTTGGAGATCTGGTGGAAATACTCTCGGCTGCGATTGAAGTACCCGAGGAGGACCAACGAACCAGGGTCGCCGCAGTCTATCCGCCACCGTCCCTCGCGGGGAGTGAGCTTCGCGTACGCCATAGCAGAACCAAGCCCGCGCGGGCAGCCGTGGCTGTCGAGTATCGTGATGGCTGGTTCTTTATAGACGAGACTGACCAGGCTACTAAACGGTTTTTCAGATTGATGGAATCATTGTGGTCCGTGACCATCGCTGATAGTGCACCAAAAGGCTCTGCCGCGCCGGTACTTACGGTACCAGTCAGTCGTTAGGTATCCGCTGTTAGCTGCTGTTCAGGGATTTTGGCTGAATGGCGGAGTGGGTCGTAGTAGGTCTTTTAGAGAAATAAAATATAAGGGAAACCTGTAGGACGTATTTCACTCTTTTCCGAATGGCCTGCTCAAGACCTAAAGCGGAATTTAGGCAAGCTAATATCATAATGAATAGCCAGCAAACGCGAAATAAATATACCAAGCCCGGCAATGACAGCAGCTAGGGTTACATCTTCTCTATAGTGTAACAGGCCTATGAAAAGTAAAGATCCACCCCAGGAGACAGTCGCATAGAGTGGACTAAGAAACACGACTGGGGGCTCATTGCATAGTACATCACGGAAGATACCGCCCATTGTTCCTGTCATCACGCCCATGAAACTGGCAACAAGCCAGGGTGCTCCAACCATGAGTGAAACCAATGTTCCGGCAATACCAAATGTTGCAAGACCTGCAGCATCAGCGACCAGGAATATTTTTTGTGGGATCACCATTAGTCTTGCAGCAACAAAAACAGCAATGGCACTACCGAGTGAAGCAACAAAGAACACCTGGTCACGAATCCAGAATACATCCCGGTCCAGCAGCATATCACGGAGTGAACCACCCCCTAACCCCAATGGCACTGACTTAAGCGGCTGGAGTGCAAGTCTATCGTAGTAAGCGTTTGAAATTGGTGAAGAAGGCTGACTCGAATTGATAGGATGTTTGTCGCCAAACAGACGTCCCACCAAATCCGAGGTCAGCCATGAACAAGCGTACTGCGCAATCAGAATTTCAGCAACACCGAGAAAGCATCCGTCAGGGCGTTCGCCGTCAGCGTGCCGTGGATTTTTTCAACGTGCTAACAGGACCGTTGCTTGTGGAACTGCCCGAGGCGCATCTGCCGGCGCATCGAGAACGGCTCTACCCACCCACAGTCACCTTGTCGATGTTCATCAAACAGGTGCTGGAGGCTGATGGCTCTTGCCAGCGAGCGGTCAATGGGTGGGTGGCGCAACGCGCAGCGGAAGGGTTTTCCTCAAACAGTGTGCACACGGGAGCTTACTGTAGAGCACGCCAGCGGTTACCTGCGGAGATGATGATGGCGCTGACGCGCGAGACGGGTAAGTTATTGTGTACTCAGGCCGATAGCGGATGGCGGTGGCGGGGTCGCACGGTGAAACTGGTCGATGGCACCGGCATATCAATGCCGGACACGCCAGGCAACCAAGCGCAGTATCCACAGCCGAATAGCCAGGCGTCGGGGGTTGGTTTTCCGCTGGCCCGTTTGGTCGGCGTGATTTGCTTATCAACTGGCGCGGTGGTTGATGCGGCGATCGGACCTTTCGAGGGTAAAGGGCACAGTGAACATGACCTGTTTCGTCGATTACTGGGCGCTTTGTGTGCGGGCGACGTGGTATTGGCCGATGCACTGTATTGCAGCTACTGGCTCATCGCAACGCTGCAAGCCCAAGGCATTGATGTGTTGTTCGAGCAACATGGGACGCGTATCACTGACTTTCGCCGCGGTTGCCGGCTTGGGGCCCGTGACCATATCGTATCCTGGTGTAAGCCTCGGCGCCCAGATTGGATGACACCTGAGCAGCATGCCAGTTACCCCGACAAGCTCACTGTGCGAGAGAGCAAGGTCGACAGCCGGGTGTTGGTGACGACGGTGCTTGACCCGAGAAAGACACGGAAAACAGATTTGCTTGAGCTGTATGTGCAACGCTGGCACGTTGAGCTGGACTTTAGAAACATCAAGACGACACTCGGCATGGAGGTGCTCAGGTGCTTGACGCCGCAGATGGTGAAAAAGGAACTGTGGGTCAATCTGTTAGCCTATAATTTGATTCGTCTGTTGATGGCTCAGGCGGCCGCTGAGTCAGGCCGTCAACCTCGCGAACTCAGCTTCAAGCATACCGTGCAGATATGGTCGCAGTGGACAGCGTTGCATTCCGCCACGCGCCATGATTGGCAACGCGATATCCTGTTCAAGCTCATCGCGCAGGTCAGAGTCGGGCAGCGGCCCGGGCGCCTCGAGCCTCGTGCGCGCAAGCGAAGGCCCAAATCATACCCTTGGCTAAAGGTACCGCGCACCGTGGCCCGTCAACAGATTCGTGAACTCGGCTACTTGCCGAATGCTTAAGTAAGTGCCATTGACCATAGGCCCGTCTTTGCAGAACACGGATTTTGTTGTTGACCCCTTCGACCAATCCAGGACTGACTTTGTTCTCTGGATGGCAATAGGAGGCAATACCATCCCAATCGGATTCAACCAGCTCGGTAAACTTCCGATACGGCGCCAATCGCTGCCATTTAAGGCTATCTTTCCAGCGTTCGAAAAAGGCACGCGCGCCGCGTTCGCTAGTTATGTCCTTTGCGGATGGGGATCTCATCAATGCCGATGGCCCGGGGCGCAGGTAATCCCGCGAGGTCAACCTGCTTTTGCATGTAGAGCTTATCAAGATCTTTCACCGTGCTGTGGTGCAGGCGTTCCATCTCGGCAACGGTCTTGTTCGGCATATCCCGGCACAGCTTGCCCACATGCATGGCAAAGCCTTTGGTACAGCGCGGGTTCTTTGCCAGCCAATCAAGGTGTTCTACATGCACACTACCGCACCTCGGGCAACGGACACGCCAGCGTTCGAACTCCAGATAGATTTGCCATCCGGCAACCGAGAAATCACGTATTCGCAGGATCTTTTTGTCGTAACGCCCCCGGCACCGGCGCCCACAGTGCGAACAGAGGGCTGTTTTTTCCGCCTCTTGAGCAGGATGACGCGGGCATACCGATCACCAAACACGCCCACTAGTTTCGACGCGGGAGAAAAACCGGGGAATGCAAAGAGTGCTCGTTTCGACCCGGGATTCTTCATGGCACTAGCCTAACCGAAAAATGAAACCGTTTTATCCTGTTACAGCATCGGCGAATCTACTACTATTGCTGGATACTGTATCAACTTATTGCTACTTTTCATCCACACGAACCCGCGCAGACCCAAGAGTTTTATCCTCATGTGTTGCGCTTCGTCCTTTGGAGTCAGAAGATGCTGATGTGCACAGCAAGCAACCCTTTTTGCCGCCGCTTTGCTTGGCGTTATGTCTGGGCCTTGCTGCTCGTGCTGGGGCTTTTGGTTCCCGCACAGGCAGCGGACGCGCCGGAAGCCGACGCCCTGCCACAGGCGAAGGCAGCACTTGATCGAATCGAAAAACAGCTTGCCTCTGCCGAGACGGCGACAGAACCAGAGTTGAAAACGCTTGAAAAGGAAATTGCCAAGGTTCGTTCCAGCGCGCTGGACTGCGTGCAACAGGCTGAGCAAGATGCCAAAAAGCTGGACAGCGAACTCGCCATCCTCCGCCCTGAGAAACCCGCGGATGCGAAGGCGGCAGAAGAGACCCAATCCAGCGAACAACCCGAAACGCCGGTTTCGCCCGACATCGCCCGACAACTGGAGGATCTGCAGACAAGGAAAACCAGCCTGGATGGGCGTGTCGCCACCTGCAAACTGATGCTGCTGCGCAGTAACAATCTGCAGTCACAGTTGGGCGATTACCTGCGCAGCCTTCAGACCCGGCAACTGCTGGTCCGCGGCCCGACCCTGGTGGATGTAGTGCAGGAAAACCTGGATAACCCGAAACGCTGGTTGGATTTTACGACCCAGCTGGCGGTCACATCCACGGGTTGGGATGAGATCCACCCCGTTCATCTGGCCGTTGCCGTTGCCGTTGCTTCGCTGGGTTTCATTCTGGGCCGCATCGTGCCTCGCAGGCTTCGGACCCGGGCAGCGCATATGAAGGTGGAGGAAGATGAAGTATCCGCCGGCCTTTTACAGGCTGTCATTGCCTGTGGCGCCAGCTATGCGCCCATTCTGCTCGCCCTGGGCGGTATCAGCGCCTATCTGACACTCATCCCGCGCGCGGGCGGCGACCTGCCCTTTGTCCTCTACCTGATTTACGGCCTGCTGACTTTCTTTGCCATCGCGGCCGCCATCAGGACCCTGCTCAGCCCCTGTCCACCGGCGACCTATTATCTGCCGCTAGCGGAAGCCGTCGCAATACCGCTTAGCCGGCGCAGCCGTGTGCTGGTCCTGATCGTTCTGATCTGGTGGCTTGCGAAGGATCTGCACGCGGATAAGCTACTCGACAATACCATGTTCACACTAACCCAACAGATCATCGCCCTGGTCTGGGTCCTGAATGTCATCTGGGTTATCTGGCTGCTGCGCCGGCTCGAGGGCTGGAGGGACAAGTGGGCGCTGCCGATGCTGCTTAGTCTGGCGTTGTTCGGCGGCCTGGTCGCCGGGTGGATCGGCTATCACAACCTCGCCACGCTGGTGGTAAGGGGCATCACCTACACCCTGGTGTTGTTTGGTCTCGCGCTGGTGTTAGGCCAGTTCTTCTCGGACCTGTTCGATAGCCTGGATGCGGGGCGCTATCGCTGGCAAAAAACGGTGCGCCGGGCCATCGGGCTCAAGAACGATGAGTACGTGCCCGGTCTGGGTTGGCTGCGGCTGTTCGTCAATCTTGCGCTGTGGATCGGCATCGCTCTGCTGGTGCTGCGCACCTGGGGCGCCGGGGAGGTCACGTCCTATATCCTGCGTTATTTCAACGAGGGCTTCCAGGTCGCAGGCCTGACCATCGTCCCCAGTCAACTGCTGTGGGCCATCCTTGTCCTCGCTGTGCTGCTGACCTTGACCCGTTGGTTCAAGGGCAGACTGAATTCCAAATGGCTGACCCAGACGCGCATGGAGCGCAGCGCACGCGAAGCCCTGGTCACGACCTTTGGTTATGTCGCGGTGGCCCTTGCGGTCATCGTGGCGCTATCGATCGCCGGGATTAAATTTACCAATCTCGCCATCATTGCCGGTGCGCTGTCGGTGGGCATCGGTTTCGGCCTGCAAAATGTGGTCAACAACTTCGTCTCCGGCATTATCATGCTGGTGGAGCGGCCGGTCAGGACTGGCGACTGGATCGTCGTCGGGAGCACCGAAGGCCACGTCCAGCGCATCAGTATTCGTACGACGACCATACGGACCTTTGATCGCGCCGATGTCATCGTACCCAACTCGGACCTGATATCGGGCCAGGTGACCAACTGGACACTGCGCAACGCGTGGGGACGGATCAAGGTGCCGATCGGTGTCGCATACGGCAGTGACACGGCAACGGTCAAGGAAACCCTGCTCGAGATCGCAAACAACAATGCGGATGTCATCAAAGGCAATCCGCAGCTGCCGGACCCTAACGTCCTGTTTCTGGGCTTCGGTGACAGCGCGCTCAACTTCGAACTGCGCGCCATTGTCCGCGATGTCGACCGACGCTGGCACGTGATCAGCGACATCAATTTCGCCATCGATGCCGCATTCCGAGACAAGGATATCGAGATTCCCTTCCCGCAGCGCGATGTCAATTTCCGCGGACCTTTGCAGATCGAACGCGATTTGAAGGGGGCGGGTGGAGCCTCCGATGGCGGGGAGTTGCCCCAGTCATAGCCTGCAGGTCTCGAATTCGTAATCAAGCCGCCATCGGCAGCTGGACAAGCCCACGGCAGAGCGATTGCCAGCGATAACATTCCAAGTCGGCTTGCCTGGTTATTGAATTGCTACTGACTTGTGCAGGCGTATTGCCCTCGAGCGAAGCATGAAAACGGTTGTGGTTGTAATAATCCTGGGATGCTTCAAGTTATTAGCCACGAAGGTGCGTAGGGCCTTCATTTCACCGACGACCTCAGACCGACCGGCGCGGGTTAGCGGCCCGTGCGTTTCAAGCTGCTCGGTGAGCAACGCGAACATCTCATCTTTGGCAGCTACTAACAGCTGTTTCATTTCCAGATAGGTCACCGGGTGCTCCTGTAACGTCGCGAACAGCGCCTCGAAGTGACTGGCGCACGCCCTTGCACGTTGTATAGCGGTGCGACGGTGGCGGGTCTTAAGCGAGCGCTTCACCTCCCGGGTGCCAAGCTGCGGGCGAAGCTGCGCGGGAATGCTCATACGAAAGTAGAAGATGCCGTGTCGGCTGAGCGCCAGATAGGCGGGTGTGGTGAATGCCATTGTCGAGCCCATGCTGTACCACCGGTTTGGACCACCCGTTGGCAAGGGGCTCGAAGGATGGAAGGAAATCCATCCGTATCAATCAGTTGCGGGAGTTTTGGTGGAGCCGAGGAGGATCGAACTCCCGACCTTCGCATTGCGAATGCAACGCTCTCCCAGCTGAGCTACGGCCCCATTGTATTTGTTCGGTATTCTACACAGCTCAATATAGGGTCGCCAGTGCAACAGGCAGCGGCGCTGTGTTTTGACTATTTCGGCGTGCGATACCATCGTTACCGCTAACGGCCTCCGTGCGTATCACCAGGCGGAAGGGGCCGCCGTGGACCAGCGCTGCAAACGGGTAGCAGGTGACAAGCACCAGTTCGTCACGCAGTGGATCACTGGTGATGCCGCTATGGCGCGCATCGACCACGTCAGTGTAGAGCACGCGGTAGGCCCGGCGGCCATGATGGGTTTCGAGCTCGATCATTTCTCCCGGTTGAATATCGGCGATATTTTTGAAGTGGGTGTCGCGGTGTGCGCTGATCAGGGTTGTTCCAGGCTGCCCGGGCAGCGCGCTGCCGGCTGCCATTCCAGGTGCAAACGCCAGGTTGCGACCAGTGTCACCGTGCAGGACGATGACATCGACATCACGTGAGGGTATGCGCAATCGTGCGACCGGCCAGGTGTCCGCCCAGGGCCAGGGGCGGGCTGCTGTGTCTCCTGCCAGGGTTTTTTCCCAGGCGTTTTCCAGCAGGGCCTGTGCCAGCCGGGCTTTGGCATGGATCCAGGCGGCAGACCCGGTCTGCCAGATTCCCAGACCGGCAATCAACAGAATGAGCAGCGTTCGGAAATTCAGCATGACTGTCTCCCTACCCGCAGGCCGGCAATCGAGGCCAGTAACAGCAGCAGCAAACCGGCCATCAGATGCATCGCTGCGGGAGTGGCGGTTTGTGGCAGGCCGAACACGTGATCGTAAGACCAGCCTTTGGGCAGGTTGGTTTGGAGACTATGCTGTTTCAGCAGTTCGTTCTGTTTACGCGCCGGCGTTACGTCAACGGCGACCAGGCTGGTGTATCGACTGACCAGATGATAGGCCAGTCCGGCGCTGACCACTTCGTCGCGCAGTGCCTGGCGGGTTTCGTCGTTTTCCGCGTCGTGCAGGCGGGTCATCAGCCCGGCGATTCTCCTGCGGCCCCATTCTGATGCCAGCGCGGCACCCTGTTGACCGCCTTCAAGGGTCACACGGCTGGTCCAGGCCTGTTCACCGCGCTGTCCGTGAACACTGACCCAATCCGGCAGGTCTGTCCCGTGGAAAGCCAGCAGCAGCGGTTCACCGGCGTACAGGTCGGGAATGCGCTGCGGCAGCAGTTCGAGATCCATGTTCGATGGCAGCTCAATACTGATATCGGTTAACGCGGGTTGCTCCAGTTTCTCGAATAACTCGGAGGTTTTTTCCATGACATCGGCAGTGTTGCCGATATAGGTAAAGCTGCCGCGCCCGTATTCGGCGGTTTTGCGCATAAAGTAACTGTTCGGTGCCGATCCGATCCCGATGGGGAACAGCCGGCTGTTCCCCAGATTCTTGCGGATAAGCTGAAACAGGTCGCGTTCGTTGCCGACGCTGCCATCGGTCAGGAAAATCACCTGGCGTATGCCCTGTGCTTCTTCTTCGTGTTGTAAGGCCATCGCAAGCGCGGGCAGCATTTCGGTGCCACCGTTGGCTTCCAGGTCGCGGACAAACTGACGCGCCAATGCCAGTGTGTTGGTGTCGGCTCTTTCCGTCTGGCTGAAGAGGCTGTCTGCTGTGTTGTTAAAGCGAATGATATTGAAGCGGTCGTGCTCAGTGAGCCGATCGAGCGCCAGTAGCAAGGCGCTGCGTGCCTGTCGGATGGAGTCACCGTGCATGGAACCCGAGGTGTCGATTACAAATAACACCTCGCGGCCGATGCCCGGGTTGCCGGCATGTTGTGTGGGTGGTACCAGCATCAACAGGCCATAGTGTTGGGATTCTTTCTGCTCGACGAACCATGCAGCCTTGGGCAGGGCGTCCGCTTCCGGGCGCCAGACCAGTTCGAAGTCGCGATCTGCCGGCACCTGGGCTTCCGCCAGCTGGATGTGGTATTGACCCTCGGCATTCTGATGCTGATCAATGGGGTGATAGGTGCTGGTCACTTCAGCCAGCGGCATGCCGGCATTGATCTGGATATCCAGCGAGACCGGATTGATCGGTCCCTGCTCCGGGTGCCGCACCGCCGGGGTGATGCGTGCTGCATCCACGACCCGGGTGGTCGCCTGTGCCCAGCCTGTGCCGGCAAACACGCCGACCTGCTGTTCAACGTCCAGTGCTTCCCCAGGGATGTAGCGCGGGCCAACCACCATCGGGAACCGCAGTCGGAAGGCGTCGTTGCTGTACTGCACCGTTTGCTGGTATTGGATTTCCACACTGACAGATTCGCCGGGTGCGATGTTGGCCAGTGAGGTGGTAAACATATTGGGGCGTTCCTGTTCTACCAGGGACGCACGCTGGCCGGCCTGTTTGGCCTGCTGGTAGTTTTTTCTGGCTTGTGCCCGTTCCTTGATCTGTCCTTCGATAATGCGTTCACCGACGATCATGCGTAGATGGTCAACGGCGGCCAGCGCCGGTAACGGGAAGACGTAAATACCCTCAGCCCAGCGATTGCCGGGATTGTGGAAGGTCTGGCGAACCTGAACCCGGGCCAGCATGCCTGTTACGTCCATTTTGACACGGGTGTCCAGTGTTGGCGCTGCCTGATAAGGTCTGTTCTGCTCAGCGCGTAACCACAGGCTGCCTTGCGTGGCATCCTGCGGACCGATGGCGGCCGCTGCTGGTGACGCCGCTGTCAGGCAGAGCAGGCTCAGGCTGATTGTCAGGCCTGCCACAAGGTGACGGGGGGACCTCATTGCTGTTCTCCTTGTTTAACAGTACCTTGTTTGATCCAGCGCTACCCTCCCTGGCAGGTTTTCCGTCCTGGTCGCGCCGGTGTTCAGTTCAGGGTTCTCATTCCAACAGGCTTGGGCATTTCAATCATTGCGCGCTGATGGAAGAAACGTGGAGGAATCATGGAGGCGATCGGCGTGGTCTCTACAAGTGCGGCCATCTCGGGTAGATTGTGAAACTGTATAATCACGCGGGCATCAGTGAGCCCACAGTGGTTTGCGGAACACGCGGCAAATACATCCCGGTAAGCTCGACGGCCGCGTCCATGCGGCCGACGGTCCCGCAAGCCACTGTGGGTTCACCGATGCGTTCATGAGTAGGGAATAGCTGATGACGAAAACCATTGCTATTGTGGAGGATGATCCGCAGCAGCGCGCGCATTACGCCGAGGCTTTGCGGCAGCAGGGCTACAAGGTTGACGAGTATGGCAGTCGTGAGCAGGCCAGGCGGGCTTTCGAACAGGCGCTGCCTGATCTGGCAATGCTCGATATTATGCTCGGACAGGATATCGGTGGCGGTTTCGAAATCTGCCGTTATCTGCAGCAACGTGATGCCCAATTGCCGGTTATCTTTCTCACCAGCCGGGGTAACGAAGTCGACAAGATCTATGGCCTGCAGCTGGGTGCCTGGGATTACCAGACCAAGCCGGTCACTTTTGACTACCTGATCGAGCGCATACGCTCCCTGTTTCGTATCAAGGACCGGCACAGCGGAGTGTCAGAGGCTGAGGACCTCAAGCGTGCGGGTAAGCTCAAACTGAACCGGGCTGCCATGCAGGCGAGCTGGGACGATCAGGCCGTGGCATTGACACCGACCGAGTTTGACCTGTTGAACGTGCTGCTGGAAGAGGTCGACGGCGCCAGCTACGATGATCTGGCCAACGCGACGAGGCAGGGTGTGGTGGAGAACAACACTATCAACACGCACATCGTGCACCTGCGTAAAAAATTCAGACAGGTCGATGCGGACTTCGACTGCATAAGAACCAAGTACGGCTACGGTTACCACTGGATCTGTCGATGAAGCGGCTCGGGCTGGGTGGGCGCTTGCTGCTGTTCAGTTCGGTACTGCTGGCGATTCCCTGGCTGGGCTATCGCTACATCGGCGAGATGAAGGAGTTTCTGCTCAGCGGTCAGCAGGAAGCCCAGTTACTCGCTGTGCGCGCGGTGGCAACGGTGCTGCATGACCGGGTCGATCTGTTCGAACCCGCCGCCACCCCCCTGCAATCTTCACTGGAACAGAATGCACTGTACGTATATCCGCTGCAGACCTCCATTGAACTCGATGGTTACACCACGGACTGGGGGCCCCTGCTGGCACGCAGTACGTCTTATGGCGAGGAAAGTGCGTTGTTCAAGCGCCGTGACCGGCTGCCGGTGTCACCCTTCTTCACCCTGTTGCTGGGGGAACGGGCCGGTACGATCTATGCGCTGCTGCGGGTGAAGGACCGGCACCGGGTCTACCGCCATCCCCGCTATCAACGCCTGGATAACAGTGACCAGGTTCGCCTGGCGCTGGTCAGCCCTGATGGCCGCATTCGTCGCTTTGTACTGGCGACCGAAGGGCAGGGTGGTATCAGTGCCTATGAGGCACAGCAGGACTGGCAGTATCCAGTCACCCAGGGAACGGCATTTGAAGTGCATGGTGTCTGGCGTGAGCATGCGGAGGGTTACGACCTGGAGTTCCGTCTGCCGGCTGACTGGCTGGGGCCGCAACGCCACGTGCTGCTCAGTGTTGTTGATGTCAATGATCCTGACGAACGCCACATCGACGCCATAGTCGGTACCTTGCCGACACAGTGGTCCGGTAGTTTCAATCGCCTGATTCTGCGTTCCCCCGAGCTGCAGCGTATTCTGCGTGGGCTCGGTCGCGCGGATGCGGGTATCTGTGTGGTGGACCGTTATCGCCGGGTACGCGCGGTTCTCGGCGGACAGGCGTCTGAAGGAAACCTGTGTGGCGATACCGACAGGATCAGTCAGGATCTGGTGGCGGATGCCCTGGCCGGGCGGCAGCAGGTCATGCATGGCAATGGCGGTTCCGGTACCGAAGCACTGATTGTCGCCGCACATCCGGTTTATGCCGGCGACGAGGTAATCGGTGCTGTGTTACTGGAAAAAAACAGTGCGCACATTCTCAACCTTCAGCGTCATACCCTGAGTCGCGTTGCGTTGGCGACGCTACTGGTGCTGCTGCTCGTCGTGGCCGGTCTTCTGCTGTTCGGGACCTGGCTGGCATTGCGGATTCGGCGTCTTAAACGTGAAGCCGCGGCCGCGATTGACAGGGATGGTCGCGTGGTGAAAAGCCTGCTGCGGTCTGATCGACTGGCGAACGATGATCTGGGTGACCTGTCGCGGGGGGTTTCCGATCTGCTCACGCGACTGCAGCGCTACACGGGATTTCTGGAGACGGTGCCACGCACCTTGCGGCATGAAATTCTCAATCCCGTGAATACCATCAGTATGTCGCTGCAGAAACTGGCTGAAAGCGGGGATGCCGGTACCGAGACCCTGATCAGGACAGCCCGGCAGGCAACGCGACAGCTGGAACACATTGTCAACAGCCTGACCGAAGCCGCGCATATCGACGGCGCGCTGAAAGAGGATGCCGCCAGCGTGTTCGATTTTGCCGCGCTGGTTAACGAATATGTCCACAACTCTGCACAGCTCCATCCTGACAGGCGCCTTCTGTACCGTGGACCGCAGCATGGGGTCGGGGTGGAAGGCAGTGATTTGCGCATCGCCCAGTTACTCGACAAGATAAAAGATAATGCCCTGGATTTCTCCGCTGTCGATGGGGAAATCCGCTTTGAGATGCTGGTCGAGGACAGGCATGCGGAGCTGAGTATTGTGAATGACGGGCCACGCATACCAGACGCTGTACTACAGGCGCTGTATGTGGGTATGGGGTCTCATCGTCTCCACACGGATAGCATGCCACACCTTGGTATCGGGCTTTACATCGCCAAGCGTATCGCTCTGCACCACGGCGGGGAGTTGACAGTGGCCAACCGTGAACCTGTTTCCGGTGTACGGGTGAGCCTGCGTCTGCCATTGGTGGTGAACGCATAAGGATACCATCCCCGTCATTGTTCATGACCTTTCCCCGTCAGCGCGAGACTGTATTAACCCATTGATGCTAAGAGTGTAAAACAAAATCCTCTGGTCGGGTCAGCGTTGCACGGGAGCGGCCGTCAGGCGGGTGATGAGCAGGGTGTTAAAGCTGTGTTAAGATGCGCCCAAGCGCTGCCAGCCGGCACGGGGGATGATAAAAATTTCACTGAATCCAGACCATGGAACTTCCGGAGGTGGGGTTATGAGGACTCCAGCACTGACAACGAACGCCGAGTCTGCACACATTGATAGGACCCGATCGACATCAACGGTCTCAGCGGATATTGCCGCGCTGTTGAAATTTTCCCATCAGGAAAAAACCTGTTGTGACTGCCTTTCCCGGGAACGCTGCCCGGTATCCCGACAGATGTCCGCTGAACCCGGCAGCCAGGCGGTGGTGGTGTCGGGTTCGCGGGTCCTGGAGCAGGGAGAACACATGTTTCAGGAAAACCATGCGGCGGAAGCCCTGTATATCGTTAAATCCGGATCGGCCAAGGTCTATTTCACTTCCGAGCATGGTAGTGAACAGGTGGTGGCATTTTACCTGCCCGGTGACGTGCTCGGTCTGGACGCCCTGGGGGTGAAACGGCACGCTTCATCGGCGCTTGCTCTGGAAAGCACTTCGGTCTGCGTTATCCCCTTTGCCGCGCTGGAACAAGCGTGCGCGAACCTGTGCGCCAGTGGTTGGCATCAGTGCCTGTATAAACTCCTTTCCAGGGAACTGAACCGCGATCATCTAACCATGGAACTGATCACCAAGAAGGACGCAGAAGCGAAGATGGCGGGTTTTATGCTCTACCTGTCCGGGCAGTTCAGGGAACGCGGTTATTCTGCCAGCAGTTTTAATCTGAGCATGAAACGCAGCGAGATCGGCAGCTATCTTGGGCTCGCGGTGGAGACAGTGAGCCGTATTCTGAGCCGCTTTCAGGAGGACGGGCTGTTAAGCGCGGAGCGCCGCCGGGTACAGATTTTTGACCACGGTGCGCTGCAGACTTTGGCGAATTTCTAGACCTTGCCGAGTTCCCGTCTGCCCAGATCGGCGGAGGTATCACCTTGGGGGTCGTAGAGTGACGGCGTGGCGGATTGTCCGCGCAGGATGCGCAGGCCCTGTTCTATGTGCTGGCGCCCGGATTCGAGTATGCCGCCATTGGTCAGGTTGCTGGTCTGACAGGCTTCGAGATTGGTGAGGATCTGCTGCCAGAGCTGTTTCAGCGTATCAGCCTGCGGAAGACTGTCGAAACAACGCAGCAGACCGTCGGTGTCCGTAGCAAAGCCCAGCTCCGAGACCAGTTTCTGCCGCTGCTGATCCAGTTGTTGCAGCTGCCGGGTGTACTGAATCTTGTCCTGAGTGGTCGTTTCCAGCGCCTGCAGGTCGCGCTGTGTCAGCGCCATACGCTCGGCCTCAAGGCAAACGAGCAGGCGCTCGGTATACTGCACTTCCCCGGTCAACAGGTCTTGCAGTGATTGCTGTGTCCGTTCAGCTTGCATGATGCTTACTACCTCGCGTCCATCAGAGCCTGTTCAAGGCTCATCATTTCCTCGGCAATGCGTTCCGGGTTGACACTAAAGGTGCCGTCCTCGACTGCGCTGCGAACCGCCTGCACACGCTGGCTGTCGACCACTGGCTGACTGGCCAGCTGGTTTTCCAGTTCCTGCAGCTGGCGGGCTTCACCGGTCAGGCTGACACGGTCCGAGCCGGAGTTTGTCGTCGCAGATTCCCCGGAGGAGGCATTGGTGTTGCCCTGCCCGGATTTTTCAACCGGTGTGCCCTGACCGCTGGTCTGTGTGACGAGCGATGCTATGCGGTTGTTTTCAATCTCCATTTCAGAGCCCTCAAAATCAGTATTAGTGTTGCTACAGTCACAATATCGTCACTCGTATCAACAACTTTAGGCTCTTTTCCGCGACTTGCCGCTAAAGTGTCACTTTTATGACGCCCGGGGAAACGACGATGCCATCGACCACCCGCTGGGATCCCTCGGCTCTGACGCGAATGGTGTCGCCGGATTTCCCGTCCGCCAATGCCTTGCCCACAGAGCGGATACTGAGTGGGCCGGATTCGGCGATCACCGTCACGCGTTGGCCGCGCTTGACCAGTTTGGGGGCCTGCAACATCTGCGGCGTAATGACGGTGGCACCGGCAATGGTGCGTTTGGCCAGCATGCCGGCGATTGGCTGGCTGTCGCTGTAGTAGCCGTAGGGCAGGTTGGCGAGGTTGCGCTCTACCAGTTCCAGGTCACTGTCCTGTATGGCAGTGCCTCGCGCCAGCGGCTGTCGGGCGATGAGTACCGGGCCGAATACGTCAACGCGGGCGGATACGTAGATGCTCCAGCCACCACTGTCTGTGCAGCGAACACCCACGGTGGTATTGCCCATGACCCGGCCACCGGGTGGCATGAAAGCTTCCAGTGGTGAGGTACAGGCTTTCAGTCGCAGTCGTGAATCGAGTTGACCCAGTTTGACCGTACTGCGTCCCTGGTGCTGACTACTGACAAAAGCATCCATGAAGCTCTGTGCCGTGCCGCGAATGGCGGCATGGTTCTGCCACTGTGTTGCCGTGCCGGCAGACAGTGCGTTAAGCGGCTGCCAGAAAACAGAGAGCAGGCCTATCAGTAGGTGAACTCGTCGGGGTGCGCGCATGATGCTGTCATCCTTTGCTGTGTCGTTGTAATAAACAGCAATTGGCGTGCCATACCCACATCACTGGCCGCGTGCGTTTGACGCGGTGGGCTTGATCAGAGTCGGGTGATTGCATCTATAGATAGAAGGTGTGCGGATGCCTGGCGCCGAGCCTGTAACAGCGGTCGCCTCACCGCGATTTCTTGCCGCCCTCCGGTCAGAGTTTGCCGCCGGCAGCGCTGACAGCTACTGGGAAATTTCATAGGTGAATGATTTTTCAGTATTAAATGTTCTTGGCACGGCGGTTGCTCTTAAACCTGCATAACGTGAATTGCAGGAGGCCAAATGGCAATCAGTTTTGACAAGGCATTGGGAGGCTTTCCGGGGCATCTATCGCTCTATGGTCAGCGCTCCAGTCAGCTCGCTGCCAATATCGCCAATGCGGATACCCCGGGTTTCAAGGCGCGGGATATCGATTTCCGTGCACAGCTTGCCAAAGCCGGTGGTGAAAAAGTGGTGATGAAGACGACCCACGCCAATCATCTGGGTGGCGCTTCCGCGGCATCAGCTGCCGAGCTGCTCTACCGCGTACCGACCCAGCCGTCGGTGGACGGCAACACGGTCGACACCCAGGTTGAGCAGGCCGAGTTCGCAGAGAACGCCGTGCGTTACCAGTCAACGCTGACATTCCTGAACGGCAAGTTCAAGGGTTTGAGGCTGGCGATCAAGGGGGAATGATAAATGTCTTTATTCAATGTTTTTGATATCGCCGGTTCTGCCATGAGTGCAGAGAGTGTGCGTCTTAACGTGACGTCGAGCAACCTGGCGAACGCGCAGAGTGTCGGTGGCAGTGAGGCCGAGACCTACCATGCGCGTCACCCGGTGTTCTCGGCGGTGATGCAGTCTTTGCAGGGTGATGCGGCCTCTGTTGGTGTCAGGGTTGATGGCATCGTTGAGAGCCAGACGCCAATGGAGCAGCGTTATCAACCGCATCATCCGCTGGCCAATGAAGAGGGTTATGTCTTTCTTCCCAACGTCAACATCGTCGACGAAATGGCCAACATGATTTCCGCCTCGCGTTCTTACCAGAGTAACGTCGAAGTACTGAATACGTCCAAACAACTGATGCTGGCCACGCTCCGCATGGGGCAGTAGATCAACTGAACAGGGTAGAGCAATGATTGAAACACAGAATGGATTATCCGGCGCAGAGTTCCGCACTGTACAGGACCTCAAGGCAGAGGGTTCACGCAAGGAAATGGGCCAGGAACAGTTCCTGGAACTGATGACCGCGCAGTTGCAGAACCAGGATCCCTTTAAACCGATGGAGAGTGGTGACTTCCTGAGCCAGATTGCACAGTTCTCTACTGTGGAGGGCATCGGTGATCTGAATGATTCCTTTTCCGGCCTGAGCCAGTCACTGGTGTCCAACCAGGCACTGCAGGCGACCAACCTGGTCGGCCGCCAGGTGCTGGCACCGACGGGGGTAGCGGCTTTGAGTCAGGGTGGAAACATTCGCGGTAACGTTGAACTGCCCGCGGCCAGTGGCGAGGTGGTGGTGAACGTTTATGACCAGGCCGGCCAGGTTGTGCGCAGACTTGAGCTGGGGTCTCAGGCCGCGGGTCCGGTCGCCTTCCAGTGGGACGGGTTGAAAAATGACGGTCAGTTTGCATCCCCGGGAAGCTATTTCATCAGCGCTGAGGCGAGTATTGACGGCCAGTTCGAATCGGTCGAAACCCTGCTCGCATCAGAAGTTCGCAGTGTGACACTAAGCAACAGCGGTGGGCTGTTGCTCGATCTTGACGGTATTGGATCTCTGGACTTCAGCGAAGTCCGGCAGATTCTGTAACCGGTTTCAATGAAGGAGAGACATTATGCCGTTTCGTATAGCTCTAAGTGGATTAAACGCAGCTTCGTCCGAACTGCAGGTGATAGGCAACAACGTGGCGAATGCCAGTACCACCGGCTACAAGCAGTCGCGTGCCGAATTCGCTGATATTTTCGCAACGTCAAATCTCGGGGTGACCGCCAACGCCATCGGTACCGGCGTGCGTGTGTCCTCGGTATCGCAACAGTTTTCCCAGGGCAATATCGGTTTCACCGATAACAATCTCGACCTGGCTATCAGTGGCCAGGGATTCTTCATCATGAATGACAATGGGGTCAACGCCTATACGCGTGCCGGCGCTCTGGGCGTGGACCGTAACGGTTTTGTGGTCAACAATCAGCAACAGCAACTGACTATATTCCAGGCCGACCAGAACGGTAACATTACCGGTGCCACCGGACCGCTGCAGCTCGACCGTTCCGATATTGCGCCGGCCGCGACAACCGCGATCGATGTGCAGGCCAATCTGGATGCATCGGCGACCGCCGTACCG
>Ga0193947_1000021_pt1 | contig 32659 bp, 27 predicted proteins | sample FRT_01_MG_FD_161267 | JGI IMG/M metagenome (GOLD analysis project Ga0193947, IMG submission 161267) | Sediment microbial communities from the Broadkill River, Lewes, Delaware, United States - FRT_0-1_MG | ecosystem: Environmental > Aquatic > Freshwater > River > Sediment | place: USA: Delaware... | reverse complement strand
AGACCGATCAGCGGGTGGTTTCTCCGGTGGAAGACCAGCTGACCGGTTTCGTATTCAAGATCCAGGCGAACATGGATCCGGGGCACCGCGACCGGATTGCATTCATGCGCATCTGCTCCGGCGAATACCGTAAAGGGCTAAAGGTGCTGCACGTGCGATCCGGCAAGGAAATGAAAATCCCGGATGCGATTACTTTTATGGCCGCGGACCGGCAGCATGCCGAAACGGCTTACGCGGGCGACATTATCGGGCTGCACAATCACGGCACGATCAATATCGGCGACAGTTTTTCCGAAGGCGAAGTCCTGCGTTTCACGGGTATTCCGAATTTTGCCCCGGAAATATTCCGCCGCGCCGTCCTGAAGGATCCTCTGCGGCTGAAGGCCCTGCAAAAAGGCCTGGCACAACTCTGCGAGGAGGGCGCGACGCAGTTGTTCCGCCCGCTGCGCAATAACGACATGATCCTCGGCGCGGTGGGTCCGCTGCAGTTCGACGTTGTCGCGCATCGGCTTCGCGATGAATACAAGGTGGAATGCCAGTTCGAAACGGTGAACGTGGCGACCGCCCGCTGGGTGGACTGTGGTGACCCGAAAATGCTGGCGGACTTCAACCGCAAGGCGGAAGACAATCTCGCGCTGGATCATGGCGGGAGTCTCGTCTACATTGCTCCGACGAGGGTAAACCTGAACCTGACCGAGGAGCGTTGGCCCGACATCGTGTTCCGCAAGACGCGCGAGCACTGAGGAAGGCGCCGGCCGCAACGTATTGGACCATCCGCCACTGTTCAACAGGAAAGTGCTCGCCTGGGCATTTTATGACTGGGCGAACTCGGCGTTCGCGCTGTCGGTGCTTGCCGTGCTTTTCCCGCTTTTCCTCGGCAGTTACTGGAGCGCCGGCGATTCCGGTGCGGCCGTAACGGCGCGCCTGGCATGGATTACGGCCGCGTCCAGCGCCGTGGTGTGCATCATCGCGCCGGTGTTCGGGACGATCGCGGACGCGGGCGGGTATCGCAAGCGCTTCCTGTTCCTTCTGGCGATGACCGGCGCCGTCGCGACCGCCGTGCTGGCCGGCGTGGACCAGGGCAACTGGCCAGTTGCCCTGGCGCTGTACCTCGTGGCGTCCGTGGGCTTCTACAGTTCGACTGTATTTTACGATTCCCTGATCATCGACGTGACCGAGCCGCGCTACTACAGCTTCGTGTCGTCGCTCGGTTTTTCGCTCGGCTATCTCGGTGGTGCGGCGCTGCTTGCTCTGCACGTCTGGATGTTGCTCGCGCCGGAGAACTTCGGTTTCAGTACGACGGATGAGGTTATTCGGTTCGCATTCGTCACCGTGGGGCTGTGGTGGGCAATCTTCATGCTGCCGTTGATGATCTTCGTTCCGGAGCGACACAGTCGTACGGAGGTACCGGGGAGCGCGGTCCGTGCCGCCTACAGGGAGCTGAAGACAACCGTCCTGAAGATCGGGCAGTACCGTAACGTGGTTATTTTCCTGATTGCTTACTGGCTGTACATCGGCGGCGTATTCACGGTGATCTTCATGGCCGTGAACTATGGGCAGCGCCTCGGTTTCAGTCAGCAGGATCTCGTGACGGCACTGCTGATTACGAACTTCGCCGGGTTTCCGGCTACCTTGCTGTACGGAATTGCCGGCCACCGCTGGGGTCCGAAGCGCGGGATTTACTTTGCGCTGATCGTCTACGTCGTGATGTCGACATGGGCGATCTTCATGGTGGAGGTCAGACAGTTTTACATCATGGCAATCGTGATCGGTTGCGTGCAGGGTGGGGTCCAGGGTCTGAGCCGGTCTTTGTACGCGGCCCTGATTCCGCCGGATGCGCCCGGGGAATTTTTCGGCTTTTACAACATGCTGACGAAGTTCGCTCACGTGCTCGGACCGATGCTCGTTGGTATCGCGGCTACCCTGTCCGATGACCCGAAGTGGGTGTTGCTAACGCTGTTGCCGCTGTTTATCGGCGGCGGCATGCTGCTTGGCGTGGTCCGGGTAAAACAGGCAAAGAGGGTGACGTAGGAGCGGTTCTGGAAGCGCTCCTACAGGGCAGCGATATCGGCTTCGAGGCGCTGCAGCAGCGCCGGGTCCGCCGGGCCGTAACGAACGTCCAGATACATAGTCGTAATGCTGTTTACCGCGGCGGTCGGCAAGGTGCTATCCCGCCTGGCACGGTCCGCAAAGACCCGCGGCGTTTCGCCGGTCGCAGGGGTCAGTCCCGACTTGCGGACAAACCGGTCGTAGAGAATGGCGGCCCGGTCTTTGGGAGGCGGCCGGTAGCGCAGTATCAGCGCGAGGCTTATCAACATCGTGAGACCAGTAACAATTGCGATGAGCGTGAGCATCATCTGCTGCCAGTCCGGGTCGTCCATGCCGAGCCAGTTCATGAAGCGTTCCTGGTTCTCGGGGCCGTACCCGAGAATCCATTCATTCCATTTCGCGTTGGCCGCATCCCACGTGAGCACGAGCTTGTGCAGTAACATCGACGGGGCATCGAGACCCCACTCCGCGCCGGACCCGTCGAACATCGCCCCGGTGCGGCCGGCGTCGACGCGCTCCGGCGCGACCGCGGCGGTCGGATCGACTCTCCGCCAGCCGGCACCCGGCAGCCAGACCTCGGTCCAGGCGTGGGCATCGGCCTGCCGAACGATCATGTAATCGCCCACCGGGTTGAGTTCGCCGCCCTGGTACCCCACGACGATCCGAGCCGGTATTCCTGCGGCGCGCATCATGAGCGCAAACGCCGAGGCGTAGTGCTCGCAGAAGCCGCGCTGTGTCTCGAACAGGAAGCGATCGACAGGATTACTGCCGAGGGGCGGCGGCTCCAGCGTGTAGTGGTACTCCTCCTCGTTGAACTTGCTGAGCACTGCGCGGATGAACGCCTCGTCGGAACGCGCAGCTGCGCGCATCGTTCTTGCCAGTTCCGCCGTGCGGGGGTTGCGGTTCTCCGGGTACTCGAGGTACCAGCCGCGCCGGTACGGATGCATTTCGGCGTCGATGCGGTACTCGGGGTAGGAAACCGCTTCGTAGGCAATGCGCTGGTCGATCGGTTGCACGCGCGCAAGCTGGTGCTGCGGACCGAGAAAAGTGCTTTCCAGTTCCCAGCGGTAGGGAATGTCGAGCACGAACACCCAGTGTTGCCGGGTGGGTTCCATCGTCACACTGTAAGTCACGGGCTCGCCCTGGACTTCGGTATTCTTCAGCGCACCGCTCGAAATCCTCGGCTCCGATATCCCGGACCAGGTGCGCCCGTCGAATCGATGCAGCACCAGGCCACGCCAGTAGCGGTGCTTCGGTTCTGGAACCGTGCCTTCGAAGTTCACGCGGAAAGCGACGGCGTCCGACTTCGACAGCGAGCTGATGTCGCCAGGGCTGATCGTGTCGCTGAGTCCCGAGACGGCGGTGCCGGTGTCGATCGGGACCGCCCAGAACGGCGTGGCGATGCGGGGAAAAAAGACCCACATTGCAAGCGCGAGCGGTGCGGCGTAGAGGACCAGGCGGCTACTCGTGCCCAGGCTGCGCCGCACGGGCTCTGCGTCGGCAGCCGCCGTCCTGAGCCAGGCCGTCATGATGAGAATGACACCGAGGACGAGGTAGGGCAGCGACCACAGATGCTGCTCTCGCAACAGCGATGACATGACCAGGAAGATAGCGATGAACAGCAGCACGAACTGGTCGCGACGCTGCCTCGTTTCGAGGAGTTTCAGGGCGGCCATGATCGCGAGCAGGGCGGACCCCGGCCCGACGCCGCTAATCGTACTGTAGGTGTAGAGCACACCAAGAAAAGCGAGCAGGGCCAGGGCTGCGCGCAGCAGTGCCGGTGGTACAGGTTTGCGCCGTACCTCGATGGAGTATCGCCAGATTGCGCAGGTGAGTAGCGCGGCTGTTATCCAGACCGGCAGGTAGCGCACATGCGGCAGCAATGCGAACGCCAGCGCGAGCAGCGTCCAGGGCAGGCTGCCGAGCAACGATCCGTCCGTGCCGCGCGCCTTAGCCATCGGGTTCCTCCAGACCGAACAGCGCCAGTGCCTCGAGGCATTGGCGGCGGTGAGCTTCGCCGTTCGCGGGCGGAAACGCCTGACCCGGGAGCCGCAGACCATAATCCTCCTGTGTCCTGTCTGCATCGATGATCCAGCGCGTGAGGATCGCGAGCCGCTGCTCGATGTCATCCACGCCGACCGCGTCGAAGTCGAACCACTGGCTGCTCATGTCGGCGCCGGCAAACTGCTTCGATAGCAGCTGGTCGCTGCGGGCAAAAGCCTTCCATGCAACGTTGCGCGGGGAGTCGCCGGTATGGAACTTGCGCAGGCCCGCAAAGTCTTCCTCGCCCCGGGCGTCGTGTTGCCGGTGCCCGAGGGCGGTCTGGGAGGCCGGCGGGGGCGGCGCATGCTCGGCCGGATGTGGATACACGATGCCCCTCGGGTACATGTGCAGCCAGGCCCACGAGCGGAACAGTTCGAACGGGAACAGGGTGCGGATGCCGAATCGATCGAGCGTTATCCAGCCGCGCTGCTCCGTCTTGATGGGGAGCACAAATATGCTGCTCTCACCGGGCTCGAGGTCCTGGATGTCACTCTGCACGTCGTCGATGTAAAGGCCGATTCGATGCCGCGGACTCTTCGAGCGGTTCGCAACGGCTATGCGGAATTGTGCAGACTGCCCCGCGAACACCGGTTCGGTTCCCGCAAAGCTCACTTCGAGCCCGACGAGATTGCGCTGGCACTGGTGCATGGCAACGAATCCGATGCCGATCAGGATGAAAGTGAGCACGAAGGAAAGGTTGTTGTTGTAATTCATCGAGCCGAGGAGCATGGCGAAGGTCATCAACGCGAAGATGAGGCCCACGCCTGTCGGCAGGATATAAATGCGTCGTGGCTGCAGCCGCGTCACCGGACCGTCCACGCCCTGGCGCCTGCGCGCCCAGCGGCGAACACGTCGGCTGGCAGCCCTGTTAATGCCGGGCAGCAGCCGGTTAGGGGATAGCCACCGAATCGAGGACATGCTGGCACATCTCGGCGGGGCTGCGAAAACTCGTATTGCCGGCGGGCTTGAGGCGGTGACCGGCGACGGATGTGAAAACGGCCTGCACGTCGTCCGGGAAAACACCGGAGTGGCGCTCGACGAAGGCATGCGCCCTGGCGGCCGCGGCCAGCGACTGCGCGCCGCGCGGCGACAAGCCGATCTCGATATCCGGCGATTCACGGGTCTGGCGAACCAGCGCCTGGATGTAATCGATGAGATGCTCGCTCATGTGCACGTTTGCGGCATCGAGCTGCAGGCTGGCCAGCGCGTCGGGCGTCATTTCGGGGACAACGCTCCCGAGCATGCTGCGCCGGTCTTCGCCGGTGATTAGCTCGCGTTCGTTCTCGGCATTCGGGTAGCCGAGCGCGAGCCGCATGAGGAAGCGGTCCAGCTGCGACTCGGGCAGGGGAAACGTGCCGATCTGGTCGGCAGGATTCTGTGTGGCGACCACGAAGAACGGCTCGGGCAAGGGGCGCGTGTCACCGTCCACCGATACCTGGTGTTCTTCCATGGCTTCGAGCAGGGCGCTTTGCGCTTTGGGCGTCGCGCGATTGACCTCGTCGGCGAGAATCAGCTGCGCGAAAATCGGGCCGGGCTGGAATTCGAACTTACCGCTGTCCCGTCGAAATATTGAGACGCCGACAATGTCGGCAGGCAGCAGGTCACTCGTGAACTGGATGCGCCGGTAACTCAGGCCGAGCACTTTCGCCAGGGCCTGCGCAAGCGTCGTCTTGCCGAGGCCGGGAAGGTCCTCGATCAGCAGGTGACCGCGAGCCAGGAGGCAGGCCAGCGCCAGCGCGATCTGCTTGTCCTTGTCCAGGATGATCCTTCCCAGCGAGGCACGTGCACGCTCGAGAGCCTGGCGGCCAGCGTCTTTGCCGAGCGGCGTCTTTTCCAGCGGTGTTCCGCCGTTCATATCCTGCTCCCTGCGTGCGGCGAACCGGGTTGATCAGCCCATTATGTCATCAACATGGTCGCCAAACCGCCGACCTTTTTCACTTACCGGCCGTCCAGAGTGTGATGCAGTCCTCAGAAACCCGGGCCGTCAGCCCAGCTCGTGGAGTTTCTCGAGCTGCTCGCTCAATTGAGCGACCTGGCGCTCGAAGTCCGCAGCGCGCTGCTTCTCCTGTGTGACCACGTCCGCCGGCGCATTGTTCACGAAATTCGGATTGTCCAGCTTGGCACGGGCTCGGGACAGGTCGGCCTGCACCTTGTCCATTTGCTTGCCGAGGCGCTTGCGCTCTGCATCGACGTCGATCATGCCCTTCATCGGCACGAGCAGCCTCGTGTCGTCTAGGAGCGCGGTGGCCGCCGCAGGCGGTTGTTCGCCGGCAGCCAGCAGGGTCACCGACTCGACGCGGCCGACACGCTCCAGCAACGACGCGTGCTCCGCGGCGCGGCGCTGGTCCGCTTCCGACGCGTTTTCCAGTATGACGGGCAGCGGCTTGCCCGGCGGGATATCCATCTCGCCGCGAATCTGCCGCACGCCAAGAATGAACTTTCTCAGCCACTCGATATCGGCAACGGCTTGCTCGTCGGCTCCTGCGGTGGCGGGCTGCGGGTAGGGCTGCAGCATGATCGTGGGCGCATCGATTCCCGCGCGCGGCGCTACCTGCTGCCAGATTTCCTCGGTGACGAAGGGCATGATCGGGTGCAGCAGGCGCAGCAGGCCTTCGAGAATGCCGATCAATGTCCGGCGCGTGCCGCGCCGTGCGGCGTCCGAGGACAGATCCGACTGCAGGACGGGTTTCGAGAGCTCGAGGTACCAGTCACAGAACTCGTGCCAGGTGAATTCGTAGATAGCCTGCGCCACGAGATCCAGCCGGTAGGCGTCGAAATTCCTGTGGACCGAGGCCACGGTCCCGTCAAAGCGCGCCTGGATCCAGCGGTCTGCCGCACTCAGCTCGACGTCGCCGTCGTCGAGCTGCTCCGTATTCATCAGCACGTAGCGGGCGGCATTCCAAAGCTTGTTGCAGAAGTTCTTGTAACCCTCAATGCGGCCCAGGTCGAAGCGGATATCGCGCCCGGTCGTGGCCAGCGAGGCGAAGGTGAATCGCAGCGCGTCGGCCCCGTACTGGTCGATACCGTCGGGAAACTGCTTGCGGGTGGCCTTCTCGATCTGCGGCTTGAGGTGCTCCTGCATGAGGCCGGTGGTGCGCTTCGCAAGCAGCGTTTCCAGCTCGACACCGTCGATGAGGTCGAGCGGGTCGAGGACATTGCCCTTGGACTTCGACATCTTCTGGCCGTCCTGGTCGCGTATCAGCCCGTGGATATAGACCTCGCGGAACGGCACGTCGCCCATGAACTTGATGCCCATCATGATCATCCGGGCGACCCAGAAGAAAATGATGTCGAAACCGGTCACGAGTACGCTGCCCGGATAGAAATCGTCGAGCGCTTCGGTTTTCTCCGGCCACCCAAGCGTGCTGAACGGCCACAACGCCGACGAGAACCAGGTATCGAGAACGTCGTCGTCCTGGCGCAATTGCACATCACTGCCGAGGCCGTGCTTGTCGCGAACCGCATCCTCGGAGCGGCCGACGTAGATGTTGTCGTCGTCGTCATACCAGGCAGGGATCCGATGGCCCCACCAAAGCTGGCGGCTGATGCACCAGTCCTGGATGTTGTACATCCATTCGAAGTAGGTCTTGGACCAGTTTTCCGGTACGAAGCGGATATCACCGTTCTCGACGGCGGCGATCGCGGGTTCCGCCAGCGGCTTGATGCTGACGTACCACTGATCGGTGAGGTAGGGCTCGACGACGGCGTGCGAGCGGTCGCCGCGAGGTATCTTGACCGTATAAGCCTCGATTTTCTCGAGCAGTCCGAGCGACTCGAACTCCGCAACGATGGCCTTGCGGGCCTCGAATCGATCCAGGCCACGGTAGGCCTCGGGCACCTCGTCGTTCATTGCCGCGTCGTCGGTCAGGACGTTGTACATCGGCAGGTCGTGACGCTTGCCGATATCGTAGTCGTTGAAATCGTGAGCCGGTGTGATCTTGACGCAACCTGTGCCGAATTCCGGGTCCACGTAATCGTCGGCAATGATCGGGATACGGCGCCCGACGATCGGCAGTATGATTTCCTGTCCGACCAGCTCGCGGTAGCGGTCGTCGTCGGGATGGACGGCGACGGCGCTGTCGCCAAGCATGGTCTCCGGCCGCGTGGTGGCTACGACGAGGTGACCCTCGCCCGACGCAAGCGGGTAGCGGAAATGCCACAGCTGGCCGTCCTCGTCGGCGGACAGGACCTCGAGATCGGACAGTGCCGTGTGCAGGACCGGATCCCAGTTCACCAGCCGTTTACCGCGGTAGATCAGGCCTTCGTCGTACAACGAGATGAAGACCTCGGTGACCGCTTCGGACAGGCCCTCGTCCATCGTGAAGCGGTCGCGGCTCCAGTCGACGGAGCCGCCGAGGCGCCGCAGCTGGTTGGCGATCTGGCCGCCCGACTGTTCTTTCCACTGCCAGACGCGCTCGACGAAATTCTCGCGGCCCAGTTCACGTCGGGACGTGCCCTCGGAGTTCAACAGTCGTTCCACGACCATCTGCGTGGCGATACCGGCGTGGTCCATGCCCGGTTGCCATAGAGCCTTGAATCCCTGCATGCGTTTGTAGCGGGTCAGGGCATCCATGATGGTGTCCTGGAAAGCGTGCCCCATGTGCAGCGTGCCCGTCACATTCGGCGGCGGGATCATGATGCAGTAGGGTTCGCCGTCTCCCCGGGGCGCAAAGTAGCCCGCCTCTTCCCAACGGGCGTAAGTACGTTCTTCGATTTCGTTCGGCTGGTAGGACTTTTCCATTCGGTTTCGGCGCTCGGTCGCGAATAATCAGACGTTATGCGTTTCGAGTTCGTGCCCCTCGTCCCGGTAGGCGACGAAGCGCCTGCGACTTTTCTGTTTGCTGTCGTCATCGGAGGTTACAAGCTCCGCGATCCGTGGGAAAGCGCCGGCACAGGACGGGATGACGTCGTCGAGATTGATGAGCAGGTCGCGCGCACTGCTGAACGCCGGATCGCACCCGACGCTAACCGGCGCGCGGGGCGTTTCGCTGCCGGGCCTTACAACATCATGTGGCACGAAGCTGCCGTCGCGGAACGTCCAGAGCAGTTCGTCAACGCGATTTGCGGTAGCTTCATCGCCGGTGTGAATGTGCACGGTATGCTCGAGCTTGTAGGCTTTTTCTGCCAGGCGGCAGGCAAAGAGCTGGCGCGCCTGCTCGCCCGATTGACTCAGGACATAAAAGTCGATTCGCGCCATGGCATCGTCAGGGCAGGGCGTTGCAGCGAGACAGGACGAACTCCGACAACAGCGGCACAGGCCGGCCCGTCGCCCCCTTCTTCTGGCCGGATCTCCAGGCCGTGCCGGCAATGTCGAGATGCGCCCATTTCAGATCATCGGTGAACTTGCCGAGAAAGCAGCCCGCCGTAATGGCGCCACCGTCGCGGCCGCCGACGTTTGCGAAATCGGCGAAGTTGCTCTTGAGTTGCTCGGAGTATTCGTCCGATAGCGGCAGGCGCCAGGCACGGTCGGACGCGTTGACGCCAGCCGAGACGATCTCGTCGGCGAGTGAATCGTCGTAGCTCATGACGCCGGTGTGATGGTGGCCGAGCGCAATGACGCAGGCGCCGGTCAGGGTTGCCACGTCAATGATCGTGTCGGGCCTGAAGCGCCGCGAATACGTGAGCGCGTCACAAAGAATCAGGCGACCCTCGGCGTCCGTGTTGAGGATCTCGATGGTCTGGCCGGACATGCTCTTGACGATGTCACCGGGCACGGTGGCTTTACTGCCCGGCAGGTTCTCGACGGCCGGGACGACGACGTTGAGGTTCACGGGCAGCTTCAGCGCTGCAACCGTCGCCATCGTGCCTATCACCCCGGCAGCGCCGCACATGTCGTATTTCATTTCGTCCATAGCCGGGCCGGGCTTCAGGGAGATACCGCCGGAATCGAACGTTACGCCTTTACCGACCAGCACGATGGGCTTCGATTTGCCACCGTTCCTGTACTGCATGACGATGAGCTTGGCGGGTTCGTTGGTACCGGCGGTCACCGATAACAGCGAATGCATGCCGAGCCGTTTCATGTCGGATTCGTTGATGATCCGTGTCGTCAGTTTGCCGTTGCCCTTCGCGAGTTTCTGGGCGGCCCGCGCGAGATACGTGGGTGTGCAGACATTCGGCGGCAGGTTGCCGAGGTCTTTCGCCAGCGACATGCCCTCGACGATTGCGTCGCCGTGTTCGGCGCCGAGCGTTGCATTGCTGGCATCGCCGCGGCTCGCGACCGACAGGCCGACCTTCCTGAGCGGCATACTCGAGTTCTTCCGCTCGCTCTTCATCTGCGTGAAGCGATAAAGCATGTCGCCAATCGATTGGACCGTCTGCCGGGCGAGGTAATACACACTCGCGTCGCCGACGGCCTCCAGCGTCAGCGTGTTGAGAACGTCGCTGCACTTGCTTTCGGATACGGAAGCGATAGCCGCGGCGACGGCACGGCAGAAGGTGCGCGTGCTGAGTTCACCCGACTTGCCGAGCCCGACGACGGCGACGCGCGTCGCCTTTACGCCGGCCAGATTGGTCAGCAGAATGCAGCGTCCGGGTTTCGAAGACAGGTCGCCGCTCTTCACCAGGCGGCGCAGTTCTCCGTTGCTTGCGACGTCGATATCCCTGGCGCCTGCACTCAGTTTGCCGCGTTCGTAGACACCGACAATGACACAGTCAGTTGCGCGCTTGGCAGCATTGCTCGTGGTTGTGAAATAATCCATGGAATTCAGGGCTGTCCCGGACAAAATAAAAGCGGTAGTCTAACTGATTCGGCCGAAAACCGTTAAGAAAATCATTGACATCGATGCTCCGCATCCTCGATCGATACATATTCCGGGAAATCGCAACCACGTGGCTTGCGGTCACGGTCGTGCTGTTGATGATTCTGCTGACCAACCAGTTTGCCCGGGTTCTCGGCGAAGTCGCAAAAGGGAAGCTGCCAAAGGGCGCGGCGATGGACGTCATCGGGCTGTCCGCGGTGCAGTACCTCACCGTGCTCGTGCCGATCGGGCTGTTCCTGTCCATCATGCTGGCCCTCGGCCGGCTGTATCGCGACAGCGAGATGCCGGCGATGATGGCCTGCCGCGTTGGCCCCTCCGGCGTGTACCGCCCGTTGATATGGCTGACTGTCCCGCTCGTGCTCGGCGTTGCCTGGCTTGCTATCGACCTCGGACCGCGCGCGTTGCAGACGGTGGAGCGTATCGGCGCTGAAGCCCGGCGCGAGGCGGATCTGGCGAGTATCGAGCCCGGCCGGTTCACGGTTTTCGGGCCGGGCAGAGCGGTCGTCTACGGCGAACGCGTGACCGCCGACGGCTTCATGGAAAATGTCTTTCTGCAGCGATTCGTCGAGGACGACGAGGGCGAGCCGAACATCGTTGAAGTCGTGGTAGCGGAACGCGGCGAGCAGGTGGATTCGGACGACCCCGATATTCGCTTCCTCGTCCTGCACAATGGCAGGCGCTACGAAGGTGTGCCGGGGACACCGCAGTTCCGTGTCGTCGAATTCGCCGAACACGGCATTCCCTACCGACTGCCGAGCCTGGAAGCACCGGAACCCGAGCCGCGCGAGATGAAAGTCTCCGCGCTGATACGCTCGGCGGATCCGCTGCATCGCGCGGAACTGCAGTGGCGGATCGGCGTGCCGCTGTCGACGATCATTCTCGCGGTTTTCGCAGTGCCGCTGTCGCGTAGCCAACCGCGCTCCGGGCGCTACGGCAGGCTCGCAGTCGGGCTGCTGGTGTTCATCATATATTTCAACCTGTTGAGTGCGGCAAAGGCGTGGATTGAGAAAGGCGAGATTGACCCCTCGCTCGGCCTCTGGTGGGTCCACGGCGTGGTGCTGCTCGCGGCGCTGCTGTTGCTGGCGCTGCAGAACCAGTATCACCGGCGGCTGTTCCGATGACCGGCATACTGAGCCAGTACCTGATGCGCTCGATACTCACGAGCACGGCGCTCGTGCTCGTGGTGCTGCTCGCCCTGGCGGGTTTGTTCGAGTTCATTGCGGAACTCGAGGATGTGCAGGCCGACTACAAGACGCCGCAGGCCATTCTGTATTCCGCCCTCAGGCTGCCGAATCTCGCGTTCCAGATGTTTCCGGTCTCCGCACTGATCGGTTCCTTGCTTGGGTTGGGCGCGCTGGCCGCGAACAGCGAAGTCATCGTCATGCGCGCGTCCGGCCTCTCGGTCCGCAAGCTCGCGGGTATGGTCGCGCTCGCCGGCTTCGTCATGCTCGTCATCACGGCGTTGCTCGGGGAGTTCATCGGCCCGCCGCTGGATTACTATGCGCGCAACATGCGCGCGGAGGCGCGGTATGGCGAGGAGGACGACCGCCTCGGCAACGATACCTGGGTAAAAGATGGTCCCGTCTATCTGCATCTCGAGCGCGTCAACACGGAATTCGATTTCGGCCGGTTGTACGTATTCCGCTTCAACGGCGTGAACGAACTTGTGTCGATTGCGCGGGCCGAAAATGCCGGCATCGGTGAGGACGATCGCTGGTTGCTGGAAAACTTCCGCGAAACCCGCTTTCGGAACGACAGCGTGCAGGCCGTGGAGTCGTCTGTCTCCGTGGAATCATTCGAGGTCAATGCCGAGATGCTCGGCAGTTCGATGGTGAAGTCCGAGAGCCTGTCGGCGCGTGGTTTGTTGAGCTACATCGATTACCTGAAGCGCAATAACCTCGATGCGCGAAACTACGAGTCAGAACTCTGGTATCGCGTGTCGCGGACAGCCGGGGTGATGATCATGCCGATGCTCGCCCTTGCGTTCGTGTTCGGGTCGCTGCGGAGTGGCGGCGCCGGCGCGCGCCTGATGATCGGAGTCGGTGTGGGCCTCGCCTATTACCTCGCGAGCGAAATGGTCGCGAATTCCGGGCAGGTCTTCGACCTGAACCCGGCACTGGTGTCGTGGCTGCCGTCGATTGCGCTGTTGCTGATCACGCTCGTGGCGCTGGCGCGCATTCGCTAGCCCGGCGTCTTCTTGCGGGGATAATAGACCAGCCGTGTCTTGCTGAGCCTGTCGTGCCAGGTGAGGTGCTCGCTGTCCCAGATCTGCCATAGAAAACCCAGTCCGAGCGGCAACCAGGAAAGCAGTGCAGCAAAAAACCGGATCGTGGCGGCTCCCGGCGAAGGCAGTTCGCCGTCGGCGGTCTGCAATTGCAGACCCCAGGACTGCATGCCGAGCGTGCGCCCGCGGTTGCACCAGAACCCGACGAAGAAGCCGTAAGCGACCAGTAGCAGCGTCAGTTGATAAATGTAATACAACGGGCCGCTGCCCGCTTCGATCGACTCGCCGCCTTCCGCCGCGATGAACGGGACGGTGGCGAGAAACCAGAGTGCGAGGAGCAGCAGCGAGTCGTAAAGGATCGCCGCAAGCCGCCGCAGCAGGCCGGTATTCCGCATCGTCACAACTCCTTCACGAACCGGATCATGCGCTCCCGCATGGCGGCGTCCGGCAATTCGCCGAATCCGGCCTCGAGGTTGTCGCGCATGTGTTTCGCCTGGCTGGTTGCCGGTATTACGCAAGTGACCGCGGGATGGCTGATGATGAACTTGAGAAAAAACTGTCCCCAGCTTGCGGCAAACTCCGTCGCCCATCCAGGCAACTCGCGACTGCGTACCGCGCTGAACAGTCGCCCGGCCTGGTAGGGCCGATTGATGATGACCGCAATGCCGAGATCCTGTGCCAGCGGCAGCAAGCGTTTATCTGCATCGCGCTCGCCCAGCGAGTAATTGATCTGGACGAACTGCGGGCGGAATTCCCGCAGCGCTTCTTCCAGGGCATCCAGCGCGCTGGCGCGGTAATGAGTGACCCCGCTGTAGCGAATCTCACCGCGCTCCTGCTGATCCCGGATTGTCTGCATGTGCGCGGCCGTGTCACGCAGGTTGTGCACCTGCATCAGGTCGATTACGTCCGTCCCCATGAGCTGCGCCGAGCGCTTCATCTGTTGCGCACCAGCGTCGCGGCCGTCCGTCCAGACCTTGGTGGCGATGAACAGGTCATCACGTGCGGCGCCGGCGGCAATCACGTCGCCGATGACTTCTTCAGACCGGTTGTACATGGGGGATGTGTCGACCACGCTGCCGCCGGCACCGACCAGTAGCTCCAGGATACGCAGGCGTTCAGAAATTGCGTCGGGTGTGCTTGCGACGTCGAATACGCTATACGTGCCGAGTCCGATCACGGGCAACGGCTCGTCGCTGGATGGAATCGGGCGCGTCAGCATTCGACTACCGGCCGTCATTCCAATCATCGGAAACGCGCCCAGTGCGGCTGCCGCTGCCAGCGCATCTCGCCGTGTCAAAAGGGGCTGAGTCATCCTCCGGTTCCTCTTTTCGAGTCACTGTCATAGTTACGGTAGGCCTTTCCGAGCCAGAGGGCGATTGCAACCCAGAGCGCGGCAAACGGCAACATTACGATCGAAATACCGGCGAATCCAAGGCCCCAGAGTCCCCTGACGGTCCACGTGCCGATGAGATCGCCGCCCCGGTAGACAGCCGTGTCGATGAAGTTCTTCGACTTGTATTTCTCTTCGGGTGTCACGACGGAATACAGCATGTCGTTCGTCGGCTTGGAGAGCCCGAAGCCGACTGCGCGACGGATGGCCTGCACGGCCGCAACGGCGAGGAATGACGGGTTTACGGCAACCAGTGCGAAACCGATGATCGAGATGATCGGCAGCAACGATAGCGTGATGCCGACGCCGAACCGCCACACGGCGCGCTTGACGATCAGTAATTGCACGAGCATTGCCATCGTGTTCGTTGCCGCATCGATAAACGCGAACGTCCGGGTGCGCTCGTCGGTGCTCGCAAATGCCTCCCCGACGAGCTCGGTCATGAACATGTAGAGCGCGGTACCCAGCAGGCTCGCGATAATCGAGGCAAGGCCGATGGCTGACAGGTACTTTGAGCGGGTTACAAGCGTGACGCCGCCCAGCAGCGTTCCGCCGAGCGGCGCGGCGGAGGCCATTGTGCTATCGAGTTCGCCGCGATGCTCCGATTCGACCCATTTCCGCAGCCGGTTTATGCAGTAAACGCCGAACAGCAGCAGGCTTGCGGATATGGGCAACAAGTTCTGAAAGCCGATCGGCACGACGAGTGAACCGGTTGCAAGCGGACCGAGCAGGGCTCCCGCGCTGCCACCGGCCGAGATCACGCCGAACAGGCGTCGGGACTGTTCACGCGTGTAAATGTCGGCCATGAAACTCCAGAAGACCGAGACGACGAAAAGGTTGAATACGCTGAGCCATACGAAGAACGCACGACCCAGCCATACGAAGCTCAGCCCGTTGTTGATCGCGTAGCTGAATCCGGCCCAGAAAAGCAGGATGTTGACGACGAAAAAATAATATACCCAGGGCAGAAATTGCCGCCGCGGATAACGGGACGCGACCCAGCCGAATACGGGCGTGACCGCGAGCATGACGACGAATGTGCTCGAGAAAAGCCAGGGTACGTTCTGCACGCCGCCCTCGACTGCCATCGTCTCGCGCACCGAGCGCAGCATGTAATACGCGGACAACACGCAAAAGAAATAAACGAAGGACCACGCGACCGCGTAGTACTCGTGGCGTTCGAGTCCGAGTACGCGATCGAAAAGAGATCGTTCCGTGTTGGCGTCAACGGGTTCAGGCATCACGGCGCATCATAGTCCGAACTGCACCGAATGCCGAAATTTGTCGGTAGTGCATGATTCGGTGCTGCCTGATGCTTATGCCATTACCAACCCAGGGAGAGGAAAGATGCGGATACGGACGATTTGTTTGGCGGGCATCCTGGTGTGCACAAGCATGACAGGGTCGGCTTCGGCCAGCGCACAGCATGCGTTGATTGGCGTCGACGGATGCGCAATCCTGGCGTCGGTGGTCTACACCGAAGTGACTCAGGCCAGGCTGGGATATTCACCCGGTTCGGGGGCAGACCTGCGGTATGCGGGGCGGGACGAAATTACCCTTTGTAACCAGTCGGCGCGCAGTGTGACCCGTGCTTTCTCTGCGGCACTGCGGAGTACGAATATCCACGTCACGTGGGGCTTTCATACGGGCTACAGAGGCGACTATTGCCTGAGCCATTTTCTCTCCCAGTGCTACCCGAGAGGCAATCCCGCGATGCCGCCCCTGAGCAAGAGTGAACGATCGTTCGTTATGCACACTTGGGCGGCCGTAAACGATTCCGTTCAGTCCCACATGGCGCAGTACCCGGGCAGCGATGTCGTGCGTTTTCAGGCAGGAGATCTTCGCCAAAGCATCAGGCGGTCGGTAATTGCTGGCAGCATTGAGAATCAGTTACCGCTGCAAACGAGATAACTGGCGCGCCCGGCAGGATTCGAACCTGCGACCCCCGGATTAGGAATCCGGTGCTCTATCCGACTGAGCTACGAGCGCACGGCGCCGGATTTTAACAGAGAACGCCCGGATCGAGGCTCGATAAGTCAGCCGTCCTGTTTCCGGATCGCACGGTAGGCCTGGAGTGCGAGGTCGCGAGCGCTGCCGTGATCGACAATCGGCGCCGGATAATCCTCGCCGATGATCACGTTTGCGGATCTTTGTTCGTCGAGGTCCGCCTTCCAGGGTTCCTGGATGACTTTCGTGGGCAGGCGGTCCAGCTCGGGGACCCAGCGGCGGACGTAGTCGCCCATTGGATCGAATTTCTTGCCCTGCAGCACCGGGTTGAAGATGCGGAAGTAGGGCGCCGCGTCCGTGCCGCACCCGGCCACCCATTGCCAGCTGGCGGAGTTGTTTGCGAGGTCTGCGTCGACCAGCGTATCCAGGAACCAGTCTGCGCCGGCCTGCCAGGGTACGAGCAGGTCCTTGACGAGGAACGAGGCGACGATCATGCGCACGCGATTGTGCATCCAGCCCGTCTCCCATAACTGGCGCATTCCTGCGTCGACGATGGGATAGCCCGTCTGGCCGCGCTGCCAGGCCTTCAGCCCCTGTGCATCGTCGGTCCACGGGAAATCCGCGAATTCCGCGCGGAGTGGCTCGTCCGGAAGGCGCGGGAAGTGATACAGGAGATAGGTGCTGAAATCGCGCCAGTAGAGCTGGCGGAGCAGTGCGTCGGCACCTTTGCGGCCACGCGGTGACGTCGCGGAATGAATGTCGTGCCACACCTGCCGCGGACTCAGCTCGCCGAAATGCAGGTGCGGTGACAGCCTCGATGTGCCCTCGATGTCCGGACGGTCACGGTTTTCGCCATAGTCCGCTGCGATCTCGCAGGCGGCGTCCAGGCGCTCGAATGCGCCTTCTTCGCCCGGAGTCCAGGTGTCCCGAAGTCCGCCGGCCCAGTCCGGCCGGGTTGGCAGCAGCCCGAGTTCACCAATGTCGCCTGCGTCCAGATCCGCCGTCGTCGTTGTCAGATTCACGGGTTTCGGAGCGGGCCTGCCCGGTTCGCCATCGCCGGCTGCGGTCTTCCAGAAAGGCGTGAACACCTTGTATGGCGTGCCGGAACCGGTCATGACGGCGTCCGGGTGTCGCATCAGGCTGTCATCGACGCCGCAGAGCTCGCAGTCTCCGCCCAGCGCCTTTTCCAGCGCTGACTCCTGCGATCGCGCGTCGGGCTCGTAACGTCGGGCGAAAAACACCGACTCTGCGCCGGTCCTGTCGACGATCCGGGAAAGCAGTTGCACGGGATCTCCGGATCGAACGACGAGCCCCGCGCCATATTTTCTCAGCCCCGTGTCGAGGCTCGAGAGGCTGTGATGAAGCCACCAGCGGCTGGCGCCGCCGGAATCGAGCGAATCCGAGATGTACACGGCAACGACAGGGTGACCGGAGTCCGCGGCAGCGCACAATGCGAGATTGTCATGCAGGCGCAAATTCCTGCGAAACCAGAGAATTACGGGTTTCATCGGGACGGCTCGATAATCATGGAATCGTTAGTTTACGCGACGATAAGTTGCCGACTTGTAAGGGAATGTAACAAACCATTTCAGGCGGTTGGCGGGCCCCGGAGCTGTTCGTATAGTCGCTCCATCGTTTTCGGAGAGCACGCATGAGCAGCGTAACCGCAAAAGCCGTCGACTGGACAGAAACGGGCCTCGTGCCCGATTCGGTGATCCGCGCAGGAATTCGCCGCCTGCTCGACCGCAAACTGAAAGAAATCCATGTTACGGACGTCGAGAAGGCCGCAATCATCAAGAACCGTTTCGTCCAGATGATGGGCGAATCGCCAATCGCACTTGTCCCGCACCTGGCCAACGAGCAGCACTACGAGGTGCCTGCCGCCTTCTACTCGGAGGTTCTCGGCAGAAACCGCAAGTACAGCTGTTGCTACTGGCCGACCGGCGTCAACGACCTCGATGCCGCCGAGGACGCTGCGCTGCAGGTGACGGCAGAGCGTGCCGGCATCGAGGACGGCATGAAAGTTCTCGATCTCGGTTGCGGCTGGGGCTCGCTGTCGCTGTGGATTGCAGAGCACTTTCCGAAGGCTTCGGTGACCAGTGTGTCGAATTCGCGGTCCCAGCGCGACTACATCGTCCGGGCCGCGGAGAACCGCGGGATCGAGAATATCGAGGTGCATGTTTGCGACATGAACGACTTCGCTGCGCCCGGCACATACGACCGTATCGTTTCTGTCGAGATGTTCGAGCACATGAGGAACTACCCGGAACTGTTTCGCCGGATCAGCAACTGGCTCGAGCCCGACGGTCGCTTCTTCATGCACATTTTCTGCCACCGCACGACGCCTTATGAGTACATCGACAGGGGGCCGAGCGACTGGATGAGCCGGCATTTCTTCTCCGGCGGCATCATGCCCAGCGCCGACCTGCCAATGCGCATCGGCGGCGACCTTACCGTGGAGCGGCACTGGCAATGGAACGGCGATCACTACGCCAGGACTCTGCGCGCCTGGCTGGACAAGATGGATGCGCGCAAAGGCGCCGTGATGCCGATTCTCGAGGACACCTACGGCAAGGACCAGGCAGACCGCTGGAGAATGCGCTGGCGCATTTTCTTCATGGCCTGCGAGGAGTTGTTCGCCTGTAACGGTGGGCGCGAATGGTATGTGAGCCACTACCTGCTCAAGCGGGTTGGAGACTGAGATGAATTTGTTGATCAACGTAGCTGCTTTCAAGCTCGGCTGGCTGTCTTCCGTTTTCGGCGGTGCACAGCAACTCCCCTGGCTCGGCCCGTTAGTGGTCTTCATCGCGGTCGCGCTCCACCTTTCCCGAGCGAAACGGCCCAGCTCGGAACTGATGCTTGTCCTCAGTTGCGGACTCATTGGCGCGGTTTTCGACAGTGCGCTGGTTGCCGCCGGCTGGGTGACGTTCCCGTCCGGGATGTTCAGCGACATGATGGCGCCTTACTGGATCGTTACCATGTGGATGCTATTCGGTACGACCATCAATATGTCCATGCGCTGGATGCGCGGTCGGCCGTTGCTGGCTTCGGCGTTCGGATTCGTGGGTGGCCCGCTCGCCTATATTGCCGGTCACAAGATCGGCGGCATCCAGTTTGTCGATCAGACGGCCGCCATCGCGATGCTGGCGATAGGATGGGCCGTGATAATGCCACTTCTCATGCAGCTGGGTGAGCGCCTCGACGGCGTATCGCCGGAATCGCCGCAGGGAGACATTATCGGGCAGAGGATTTCGTGATGGACATGCAGGCTTACCTGCTTGCGCTTGCCCTGATCCTGGGCGTGGGTGTTGTTGCCTGGGCGGTGAGCGTGATGATTCGCAATGTCGCGTTCGTCGACAGCCTCTGGTCGCTGTTTTTTCTGATCGCGGCTGTCGTCTTCGCCGTTCAGGCTGCTCCACTGAGCGCCCGGGGATTGCTGGTAACTCTGCTGGTCGCGATCTGGGCACTGCGGCTGAGCATTTACATCACGGCCAGGAACTGGGGCGAGCCCGAGGATTACCGGTACCAGAAGATTCGGGAGAACAACGATCCCGGATTCGCCGTCAAGAGTCTTTACATCGTGTTCGGCCTGCAGGGCGTTCTGGCCTGGTTCATCGCGATGCCGCTGATACCGGCTATTATGAATCCGGGCGGTATTGGCCTGCTCGAGAGCATTGCTGCAGCGTTGTGGTTGGTCGGCTTCGTGTTCGAAGCCGGCGGTGATTACCAGCTTGCAAGCTTCAAGCGCGATGAGTCGAACAAGGGCCGTGTTCTCAACAACGGCCTGTGGCGCTACACGAGGCATCCCAATTATTTCGGGGACTTTTGCATCTGGTGGGCGTTTTACCTCTTCGCACTCGCCGCCGGTGGCTGGTGGACGGTACTGTCGCCGCTGCTGATGTCGTTCCTGCTTTTGAAGGTGTCGGGCGTGGCGATGCTGGAGAAGACAATTACCAACCGCCGGCCGGACTATGCAGAGTACATCCGCCGGACGAACGCTTTCTTTCCCGGGTTTCCGAAGAGCGCTACTGCGGCCTGGCAGGAGAAGACACTATGAAGCAATGGACTCGCATATTCGCCGCACTGATACTCGTAATACTGACGACGTCTGTGTCGGTTGCCAAAGATCCGGCGGAACAGACCCTGATGTTCGACGTCTTTCTGGATGGCAAGAAGATCGGCTATCACCGTTTCGAGATCGATGGCCCGAAAAGCAACGCCGCGGTTCGTAGCGAGGCGAAGTTCGACGTCAAGTTCCTGTTCGTGACCGCCTTCAGCTACCGGCATACCGCGGAAGAGAACTGGGCGGGTGGCTGCCTCGCCGACATAGAAGCCCGCACTGATTCGAACGGCAAACAGCTGAACGTCGTTGGCGAGAGAACGGGCGATGCGTTTGTCATCGAGACGGGCGAGGCCGAGGCTGAACTTCCGGAATGCGTCATGAGCTTTGCATACTGGAACCCCGGGTTCCTGGAACAGCCGCGGCTTTTGAATCCGCAAACCGGAGAGTACCTCGAGGTAGAGGTCGAGGATCTCGGTTCAGACATCGTGAGGCTGGATGGCCGCGAGATCCCGGCGAGGTCGGTTCGTATCACTGCCCGGCAAATGGACATTACCCTTTGGTATTCGGAGAACGCGGAGTGGCTGGCGCTGGAGTCGGTTGCGAAGGGTGGCCGGATACTCCGTTACGAGTTGAGCTGACATGAAAATTTTTCGCAAAGCGGCGCTGGTTGCCGCATCAATGACGCTGGCTGCATGCGCCGGCCGTGGACCCGAGATGGAAACCGTAGATTACGTCGACCTGGAACGCTTCATGGGCGATTGGTACGTGATTGCCAATATCCCGACCTTCCTTGAGAAGGGCGCCTACAACGCTGTAGAAACCTATGAGATGAACGACGATGGCACGATAGCGACCACCTTCACGTTCCGTGATGGCGGGTTCGATGGCGAGAAGAAAGAGTTCAACCCGAAGGGTTTCATCCGCGATACCGAGACGAATGCCCTCTGGGGCATGCGCTTCATCTGGCCGATCAAGGCCGATTACCGGATCGTCTACGTGGACGATGAGTATTCGCAGACGATTATCGGTCGCCAGAAGCGTGATTTCGTCTGGATCATGGCCCGTGAGCCGAACATCTCCGAGGAAAACTACGAGATGCTGCTCGGCGTGGTCGAGTCCCTGGGCTACGACGTCTCCAAGGTCATGCGCGTTCCGCAAAAGTGGTGAGGGATAGCGCATGAAGATCGCCATCGTCGGTACCGGCATCGCGGGTAATACAGCCGCCTACAAGCTCCATAAGGAGCACGACATCACCGTCTATGAGGCGTCTTCGTATGTCGGTGGGCACACGAACACGATCGATGTTGCCGAGGGTGACAGGACGATTGCGATCGATACCGGGTTCATCGTCTTCAACGACAGGACCTACCCGAATTTCATCGAACTCCTGGAAGAGATCGGACAGGAATCGCAGCCCAGTATCATGAGCTTCAGCGTCAGTTCCGGCGACGCCGGCCTCGAGTACAACGGCGCGGGGCTGAATGCGCTGTTCGCGCAGCGGCGCAATATCCTTCGGCCACCGTTCTACCGCATGATTAGCGACATTCTTCGCTTCAATCGCGAGGCGATGGCGGCGCTGCCCTTCGAAGAGGAAGGGCAAACCGTGGGAGAGTACCTGCTCAAGCACGGATACAGCCGGGAATTCATGAATGACTATCTTGTGCCGATGGCTGCCGCGATCTGGTCTGCCGAACCCCTGGCCATCCATGACATGCCGCTACGTTTCCTGGTGCGTTTCTTCGACAATCACGGCCTGCTGCAGCTCAAGGATCGACCGGTCTGGCGAGTAATCAAGGGCGGTTCGCGGGAATACGTCAGCAAACTGGTCGCGGGGCATCGGGACCGGATCCGGCTGGATACGCCCGTGAAGTCGGTTATACGGCATGCTTCGGGCGTGGAGATCGTCACGGAGGGGCATGACCGCGAGTCGTATGACGCGGTATTCCTGGCCTGTCACAGTGACCAGGCGCTCGCACTGCTCGATAATCCGACGGCCATCGAGCGGGACGTGCTCGGCGCCATCCGGTTCCAGGATAACGAGGCCGTGCTGCATACCGATGCGAGCGTACTGCCGAAACGCCGTCGTGCGTGGGCTGCCTGGAACTACCATATTCCGGCCGACCCGGATCGCCACGTCGCGGTAACCTACAACATGAATATGCTGCAGGGCCTCACCTGCAGGGACCAGTACTGCGTTACGCTCAACAACGACCGTGACATCGATCCGTCGAAAGTGATTCGGCGTATCCAGTATCAGCACCCCGTCTATTCGCGCGAGGCGGTTGCCGCGCAGCAGCGCCAGGTCGAGGTCAACACGGACCGTACGTACTTCTGCGGCGCGTACTGGCGCAACGGTTTTCATGAGGACGGTGTCGTCAGTGCACTGAACGCAATCGCCCATTTCGAGGAGAGGCAGGATCGTGGAGAGCTGCATCTACGAAGGGCGGGTTAGACACACCCGGACTGAGCCGGTGTTGCATCGGTTCAACTACCGGATGTTCATGATGTACCTGGACCTCGACGAGCTTCCGGAGCTGTTCGACAAGCGCTGGCTCTGGTCCGCAACGCGTCCGGCACTGGCTCGGTTTCGTCGCAAGGATCATCTTGGAGCGCCGGAGGAAGCTCTATCCGAATCGATACGGAATCTGGTCGAGCGCGAAACAGGGGCGAGGCCCGAAGGCCCGGTTCGACTGCTGACGAACCTGAGCTATTTCGGCTATTGCTTCAATCCGGTCAGTTTCTATTATTGTTTCGACGCCGATGGTGAGACGTTGCAGACCATCGTCGCCGAGGTAAATAACACGCCGTGGGGCGAGCGCGATACCTACGTATTGCCGGACTCTACCGACGTCGGTCAGCGCGGCGTAAAGCGATTCAAGCCGAAGAAAAAGATGCACGTTTCGCCGTTTATGTCGATGGAAGTAGAATACGACTGGTGCTTTACGGCGCCTGCCGAGCGGCTTACGGTCTACATGGCCAATTCGAGCGCCGGCAAGCGCATGTTCGATGCGTCCATTAAATTGACGCGAACAGAAATAACGGGCGGGGCGCTGGCCAGCGTGCTGCTGCGGTTTCCGTTCATGACGGCCAAGATCGTCGCGGGCATCTACTGGCAGGCTCTCCGGCTCTGGCTGAAGCGTTGCCCGATATACAAGCACCCCGACAAGCGGCAGAAGATCGCAGCGGAGGCATAATGAGACTAGTTTCAATCGACTCGCCGAAATTCCTCGAAGCCAGTCGCAAGCCGACGGCCCTGGACGCACTTGCGCGCCGGGTCGTCCGGCAAAGACTTGCATCACTGCGCAATGGCCAGATCGTCGTCACGGAAAACGGCCGCCATGAATCCTTCGGCGCCGTGACCCAGGATCAGCCCCTGACGGTACAACTTACGATCAACGACCCGCGTTTTTACAGCGATATAGCCTTTGGCGGCGCAGTCGGGGCGGGAGAGTCCTATATACACGGCTACTGGTCATGCGATGAATTGACCACGCTCGTCAGGATACTGGTGAAGAACAGGGACGTGTTACTCGACATGGATTCGGGTACAGCTCACCTGACGAGACCGTTGCAGAAGATGTTCCACTGGGTCAACCGCAACACCCGAAGCGGCAGCCGGCGAAATATCGCGGCTCATTATGACCTCGGCAATGAATTTTATGCCCTTTGGCTCGACAGGCGAATGATGTATTCGAGCGCTTTGTTCGAGCATGTGGACATGTCACTTGAAGCCGCGTCCGTTGCGAAGCTCGACCGTATCTGCCGTAAACTGAACCTGTCCCCGCGCGACCACGTTCTCGAGATCGGCACCGGCTGGGGCGGCTTCGCGATCTACGCGGCCGAAAATTACGGTTGCCGCGTGACGACCACGACGATTTCCAGGCAGCAACATGACTACGCGGAAGAGGCGATTGCGAAAGCCGGCCTGCAAGATCGAATCACCCTCCTGCAAAGCGACTACCGGGATCTCGAAGGGCAGTACGACAAGCTCGTGTCCATCGAAATGATCGAGGCAGTTGGTCATGAGTATCACGACACCTATTTCAGCAAGTGCTGCGAACTCCTCAAGCGAGATGGCCTGATGCTGCTGCAGGCGATCACGATCGCCGATCAGCACTATGAGCGTGCGAAGAAGACGGTCGATTTCATCAAGCGCTACATTTTTCCCGGCGGGTGCCTGACGTCAGTGACAGCGATGGCGGATACGCTGACGCGGGTCACCGATATGCGCATCGTGGATCTCGATGATATCGGCCCGCATTACGCGACGACGTTGGGCTGCTGGCGTGAGCGTTTCTTCGACAACGTCGACCGGGTCCGCGGGATGGGGTTCTCCGAGGAGTTCATCCGCATGTGGCAGTACTACCTGTGCTACTGCGAGGGCGGTTTTCTCGAACGAGCTATCGGTAACGTGCAAGTGCTGATGATGAGGCCAGACGCCCGGCCGGCAAGCCCCGCAGCCTGACGGTCCTTTCTTCCGCGCCATTACCGTCGCATAATCGGACCATGCAAGGCATCGTATTACGCACGCTTATAACCATGCTGGGCCTGTTCCTGGCGTCCGCGCTCGTGCCCGGCGTCTCGATTTCCGGCGCCTGGACCTTCATCTTCGCCGCGGTTCTGCTCGGTCTCGTCAACGCCATCGTGAGGCCTGTCGCGTTCGTGCTGACCCTGCCGATTACCCTCGTCACACTGGGACTCTTCCTGTTCGTGCTGAATGCGGCGATGTTCGCGCTGGTTGCTGCAATGCTCGATAATTTCATCGTTTCCGGATTCTGGGCGGCGCTTTTCGGGGCGATTATCCTGAGTATCACCAGCACGATAGCGTCCTGGTACATCGGGCCCGATGGCCGCGTGGACGTCATTGTCGTAACCCGCCGCTGACGTAAACGGAGGCCCGCGTGACTATCAAAACGCGCCTGATCGACTATCGGGACGGTGACTGCGTATTCGAGGGCATGCTGGCCTGGGATGACGCCATCGAAGGGCCGCTCCCCGGTGTGCTCGTCGCGCATACGATTCGTGGCCGCAGCCGGTTCGAGGAGGGCAAGGCCGAGCGTCTTGCGGAAATGGGCTATGCCGGCTTCGCTATCGACGTCTACGGCAGGGATACGATCGGCTGCGAAATCGACGACTGCCGCGAAATGATGGAGTCGCTGAGAAACCAGCGTGCGGTTTTGCAGCGTCGATTGTTGCGGGCTCTGCAGGCATTGCGCGACCAGGCCGAGGTCGACGCGTCGCGCGTCGCTGCCATCGGCTATTGCTTCGGCGGCCTTTGCGTGCTCGATATCGCCCGTACCGGCGAGCCGCTCGCCGGCGTCGTCAGTTTCCACGGGCTCTTCGATCCGCCGGGCAATACGGCCGCCAATCAGGTGCAGGCTCGCATCCTCGCCCTTCACGGCTGGGATGATCCGCTGGCGACGCCCGAACAGGCCGTGGCGCTCGGCGAGGAGCTCAGCAGAATGGGGGCCGACTGGCAGCTGCATTGCTACGGCAACGTCCGGCACGCCTTCACGAACCCGGCAGCCGACGCCAGCACGGGCGTGACCATCTATAATGACGCGGCCGACCGCCGTTCCTGGGCGGCGGCACGGTACTTTCTCTCAGAGTTATTCGAAACCTGATATTCGATCGGAATCATGCATGCTGCGTCTCGCAGCACGTTGCATTCATACACGGAGGTACAGTGTGAAGTTGAAAAACCTGTTTATGGTTATCGTCGCGTCGCTCATCGCGGTGGCCTGCGGCAAGGAGCAGCCGCAGCAGCCGGCAGCAGAGCAGCCGCCGGTACTGTCCTCGCCCGTCGCGGTCGAGGTGAGCGGCGGCAACCCGGCCGCCGAGCAAGCCGCCGAACTGATCACCGCAGACTACATGCGTGACATCATCGTCGAGATTTCCAGCGACGCCTACGAGGGCAGGGGGCCCGGGAGCCGCGGTGACGTGAAAGCGCGCGACTACCTCGCCGCGGAAATGCAGCGGCTGGGCCTGCAGCCCGGTGCGGCCGACGGCGGCTGGGAGCAGAGGTTCGATCTCGTCGGCGTGAATACCGTGCAGCCGGAGACCTGGGCCTTCGAAGGGCACGGCAAGTCGCGGACGCTCGAGCAGTGGGAGGAATTCATCGTCTCGAGCGGCGTACAGCAGGAGCGGACCGCGATCAGCGACGCCGAGGTCGTGTTCGTCGGCTACGGCATCCAGGCACCCGAATATGACTGGGACGACTTCAAGGGCGCCGATCTCGAGGGCAAGGTGCTGCTCATCATGAATAACGATCCCGACTGGGACCCGGAACTCTTCGAAGGCGAGACCCGCCTCTGGTACGGCCGCTGGGACTACAAGTACCTGAGCGCCGCTCGGCAGGGCGCTGCCGGCGCCATCATTATTCATACGACGCCGTCGGCGGGGTACCCGTTCCAGGTCGTGCAGACTTCATGGACCGGCGAGCAATTCGAATTGCCGGCGGGCGACGAGCCCCGCAACCTGGTCAACGCCTGGGTAACGGAGGACGCCGCGCGGGATCTCGTCGCAATGGCGGGTAAAGACCTCGACGCGCTGCGTGAGGCAGCCTACAACCGCGATTTCGAGCCGGTTCCGCTGGGCATCACGACCTCGATCGCGATGGACGTGGAGCTGAACCGCACCGAGAGCGCGAACGTGCTCGGGCTGATCCCGGGAAGCGATCCCGAACTCCGGGATGAAGTCGTCATCTACACTGCCCATCACGACCATCTCGGCATTGGTGAGCCGAACGAGGAGGGCGACGCAATTTACAACGGCGCTCGCGACAATGCGTCGGGCGTCTCGGTCGTGCTCGCGATCGCGAAGGCGCTGCAGGCACTGCCGGAGGCGCCGCGGCGTTCGTCACTGTTTGCGCTCGTGGGTGCCGAGGAACAGGGGCTGCTCGGGTCCCTTTACTACGCGAGCAATCCGACCTTCGCCGCAGGAAAAATCGCGGCGAATATCAACTACGACAACCCGAACATCCTCGGCGACACACATGACGTGACGTTCGTCGGGCTCGGCAAGTCGTCGATCGACCGGATACTCGAGCTGATTGCCGAGGAACAGGGCAGGGAGGTCAAGCCGGACCAGTTTGCTGACAAAGGCTATTTCTATCGCTCGGACCAGTTCAGCCTGGCGAAGATCGGTGTGCCTGCGATGTACCTGAAGCCCGGCACCGATTACGTAGACCGCCCGCCGGGCTGGGGACGCGAGCAGCAGGAGCACTACACCAACGTGCATTATCACCAGCCGTCCGATGAATATAACGACAGCTGGGATTTCACGGGATTGATCGAAGATGCGCTGCTCGGCTACTGGACCGGCCTCGCAATAGGCAATGCGGACGAGATGCCGGCCTGGAATCCCGGTGACGAGTTCGAAGCCGCGCGGCTGAAAGCGATCTCGGAGCTGGACGAGTAACAGTAGCCGTGCCCCGCCTCGCGCGGGGCACGGCTATCCGGTCAGTCTGCCGCGGCCGGAACCACCAGAACATCACAGGGCAGGTGGTCGAGAACCCGGGCGGCCGTGTTGCCGATATAGCGGCGCGTTATGCCGCCACGCGAGAGGGCGCCCATGACCATGAGGCTCGCGCCATGTGTCTGTGCGAACATTGGCAGCAGTTCATGCGCGCGGCCGGGAAGCTGATGCACGTGTTTTTCAGGGACGCCGGTTTCCGTGGCGAACGCATCCAGAGCCTTGCGGTGCTCGTCGCGAATCTTCATGTCCAGCTCGTCAATGGGCAGCTTGACGGGCTTGAACGTTTTCATTGCCCGTGAACCGATTTCGACGAGCCGCTGATAGGTGTGTACGAGTTCGACCTGGCCGTTGCACACCGTTGCAAGCGACTGCGCGGTCTCGACGATCAGGCGGTCGAGGCGCGCTTCCCTGTCCTTCTCGTGTGTCGGGTCGACGGCGGCTACGATCAGCGGTTCGTCTTTCCAGGCGACCGGTTTCACGAACCACAACGGAAAATCGAGCTTTTTCATAAGCTGCCAGTCCGTATCGGCAAACGTGGCGCGTTCGGCGGGTGAGTGATAGTGCGTTCCCTTGACCACAAACATCGGGTCGACGTCCATAGCCCGGGAGATGATCGCGTCAGCGACAGGCCTTTCGTGGCTCGTGTGCGTTGTAACTTTCAGGCCTGATGACTCGGCGGTCTTGGCGAGATCGAGCAGCGCCTTTTTCTGCGCCTCCTCGATATCCTCGGCAAGGTCCCGCACTTCGCTTGAAATGATGAACACTTCGCTCAGGAAGCTCGTGGTCGGATCGCACAGCAGCAGCTCGAGATCGCAGTTCATGAGCTTCGCAAGCCAGGAGGCCCGAGCGACAACTTCTTCCGGGTAGTTGTCGAGTTCGATAATTGTAAGAACAGTCTCGCTCATTCGATTCTCCCTCGAATCCAACAGAGCAACGGCACTCCGCCGCCGCGTCAGATAGCGTAGGGCTTTTTTGCGAGATGCAAAATCCGTATGCGGCGCGACAAACTTCGGGGACTACTTAGGCAGGCATCGGCGGGCCGTCAGAAGATGCCAATGAAAAAGGCCGGGCATGGGCCCGGCCGGTTTCGTCAAAGATGCGGCTGGTTGTCAGGAGCGCCGGAAGCGGCTGAAGAAGCCGCCTTTGCGGCCGTCATCATCGTCGTCGTCATTGATTGCAGCCGGGTCGGGGTTGACCTTGAGAGCCTTCATCGTCTGCGTCAATGACGTTGTAATCTGTTCTTCGATCGGATCCGGACTAACGGCCGGAGGGGGCGCCGCATCGGCGGCTTTCTGGGGAGTAGCTTCGGGCTTGCCGGTATTCAGTGCCCTCACGGTCGCGAGCCGCTGCGATGCGGATATGTCCAGCCCGCCTTTTTGATCTTCGATCGAGGAATCGATGGATACTTCGATGCCGGGTGTCTCGCCCCAGACATTCTCGAATTCCTTTTCCATCTCGGATTTAACCGGTTGTGCCGGTGCCGCGGGCTCCTGTGGAGCCGCGTTTGCTTCAGCTTCAGCCGCCGCAGCCTCTTCCGCTACCCGGGCAGCGACAGCCGCGGCCGCGACGCTGAGTTCTTCACCAAACAATGTCTCCGCCATCTTGTCGTCGACATCCTCGATGGTCTTCGCCTGCGCGAGACCAGCCGCAATCTTTTCGAGCTCTGCTTCTGCTTTTTCGTCGCGAGCACGGTCCTCCGCAGGGGTCTTTTCCGCTTCGGATGGCTCGTCTTCGAGGAGCCCTTCCTTTTCGAGGCGTTGCTTCTCTTCCAGGGCTTCGCGGTCGACCTTGCGGTTGATCGAGTCGTCCAGAGTAATCTCGGGAATTTCCTCGATCTCTTCCGTCGGTTGCTCTTTCGCCGCGGGCGCGGGGGGCGGCGGTGCGGGATCGTCGCCTGCGGCGGGGTCCCGGCCCTGGGCAACCGCCATGGCGCGTTCCAGCGCGTCCAGGTCGGGACGCAACTCAGCGAGCGTGGGGTCTCGATCCCAGTCCGGCGTCTCGTCTTCGGAAAGCGTCTTCTCGGAAAGCGTTGGGATCGGCGTATCGGCGGCCGGCTCCGGTTCCTTTTCGAGTTCCAGCTTGATCTCGGGTTCCGGTGCGGGTGCCTTGGGGATAACAGGCTCGTTCTCAACCCTGGGCAGCTCGGGCTCAGCCCCTGGTTTCGTTTTCGGCTGTTGGGCGGCTTCGGGTTTCGGTTTCGGCTTGTTAACGGCCTCGGGTTTCGGTTTCGGCTTGTCGGCAGCCACCGGTTTCGGCTTCGGCTTGTTAACGGCCTCGGGTTTCGGCTTCGGCTTGTCGACGGCCTCGGGTTTCGGTTTCGGCTTGTCAGCGGCCGCAGGTTTCGGCACCGTCGGCGTCGTTTCCTTGTCAGCCAGCCTGGGCTCGGCTGGCTCAGCAGCGGCCGGGATCGGCGGTACTGCGCCGAGCTCCGCTGACAGCGCCTCGATGTCCGGCAGCGTATCTTGTCTATGACGCTGCCCAGGCGGTTTCGCCGGCGGCGGTGCATCGTTGAGAATAGCGAGAGCAGGCTGTGTGTCCTGGATCAGTTCCGGTAGGTCATCGTCGTCTTTCTGCGGAGCCGCATAGGAGGCCGGTTCCGGTTCTGGCAGGGACATTGCCACCAGCTCGGCGGTTTCTTCGTCGGAATGCTTTGGCTCGGGCTGCTGGCTGCTGATTTCCGGCGGTCGCGCGAACGTTCCGGTCAGGCCGAATTCCTCGTCGGCAATACGGCTTACCATTTCGAGGTCGACGCTCGCGTTGTTCGCATCGGCGGCCGCTTCCAGAGAAGATTCGACCAGGTTGTTCACCACGCGCAGGATGCCGCCACTCAGTTCGTGCAGCAGCTCGGTAGCGCCGTTGGCGAAGATACTGTCGAAGTCGCCGCCGGCCTGTCTGAAAGAATGGCGCAGATAGCCGCTCAGTTCCTCGACGTTGCAGGGTTCGAGATTTCTGCGCAGCCGGACACGCTGCCTTAGCCGGGCAAGGGACTTGGAGGCCAGGAGCTCCTTGAGGTATTCGTCGCCCATCAATACGACGGCGGCACCGTCGGAGGGCCCGGTATCGGCCGCCGTGACGACCTCGAGTTCGGCGAGCATGTCCGGGCCGAGGAATGGGGCATCCTCGACGAGCAGGAACATGCGCGAGTCATTCTGCGCGAGGTTGAACAGTAGCTGGCGGAACAGTGCGAGCTTCTGGTTTCCCCGCTGCGGGCGCTGCTGAATGCGCATATGGTCGAACAGCAAGTCCAGGAGCTCGCCGCGCTGCATCGGAAACCGGCCAACCCTGACGATCGCGTTCTTGCCGCTGATCGCGCCCAGCGAGTGGGCGACGACGGTGGACTTGCCGCAGCCCACCGGGCCCGTCAGTGTTACTACCGCATCGGGCGCCGTCAGCGCCTTCTTGATGCCCGTCAGGATACTCGCTGTCTGCGGCCCGACGAACACGTCGGCACCGGCCGCGTTGCCGCGAAAAATCCGTCGTTCGAGCCCGAAATGGTTCTTGTACATAGGTTCCCGTTTCTGTGTATTTTGTTGCGATGCACAAATCTGGACAGCAGCTGGAATTTTGCGGTCTGGGCAAAGGAAATACGTGGGTTTATGTCACAAAAAGCGCATCAAGTCGGGTAGCCGGACGCCGGCCGACAACCAACAAACGACTGGTTTTCTTTCTCAAATCACTCACAATACGGGCCTTCCATTTCCCGGGAATTTTCATGTCGCGCAAAGTCATGCGAATTGGTCTCATCGTCGGCATCCTCGTCGCTGCGATCGGCGTGTTCATGCTGTTGACGTCGATACGCCAGGAACCGCCGAAGAAACCCGTCGAGAACCTGGCGATGCTGGTCGAAGTGGCGGTGCTCGAGCCGGTGGACGCGCGCTTCCCGGTCCGCAGCCAGGGAACGGTGCGGCCGCGGACCGAGACGGTGTTGAGTGCCGAGGTATCCGGAGCCATCGTCGATATTTCACCGAAATTCATCCCCGGGGGCATTTTCAGGGCGGATGAAGTGCTGATGCGAATCGATCCGACCAATTACAGGGTTGCCGTTACCCAGGCCGAAGCGCTGGTGCGGCAGCGCCATATCGAGTACGAGGGCGCCAAAAAGCTGAGAAGCCAGGGATACCGGGCGGAATCGGAATACGCGTCCGCTGCGGCAGCGCTCGCAACGGCCGAAGCCGAGCTCGTAAGGGCGAAGAGGAACCTGGAGCGCACGTCTATCCGGCTGCCTTATGCAGGCATGGTGCGGAGCAAGGATGCCGACATCGGACAGTTTGTAAACCCGGGAACCCGGCTGGGGGTGACTTTCGCCACCGACTATGCCGAGGTTCGCCTGCCGTTGACCGACCGCGACCTGGCGTTCGTCGATCTTCCCTACGCTGCAGAGATTACCGCCAGCGGCGAATCGGAGGGTCCTGACGTCGTTCTGTCAGCGGAGCAACGCGGCCAGCTCGTCGAATGGCACGCAAAAATCGTGCGCAGCGAAGGTGTCGTCGATGAAAGCAGCCGCGTAACGTATGCCGTTGCGAAGGTCGAGGATCCTTACGCGCTGGACAGCGAACACGAGCCCCTGCCCATGGGCACGTTCGTGACCGCGAGCATCGAGGGGGTGGCGATGCAGGGGCTGCTGCGGGTGCCCCGTCACGCGCTGCACGGCTCGGATCAGCTGCTGTTCGTCGACAGTGAGAACCGCTTACGCATACGCAGCGTGA
>Ga0193947_1000020_pt1 | contig 33297 bp, 25 predicted proteins | sample FRT_01_MG_FD_161267 | JGI IMG/M metagenome (GOLD analysis project Ga0193947, IMG submission 161267) | Sediment microbial communities from the Broadkill River, Lewes, Delaware, United States - FRT_0-1_MG | ecosystem: Environmental > Aquatic > Freshwater > River > Sediment | place: USA: Delaware... | reverse complement strand
TTCCACGCGACGTTCGATCGGCTCGACCGGGGTCGAGCGGAACGCCACCTGGGGTGATACGGGCTCCGGCGAAACCTCGACCGGCTCCTCGCCCGTCGCGGCGAGAAACCACATTGCGATGGCCAGCGCACCGACGGCCGCGGCCGCAGCCGGAACGACGAGTGCGGGCCGGAACCTGCGTTCCTGTTTATCCGTTTCAGAGGGCCGTAACCAGTCGCGTCCGGTCAGCGGCGCGGCCAGCCGCGACTCCAGCCACTTGGTGATGGCCTGCCACTGCTCGGTATCCTTGCGCACCTGCGATGGCGCCATCTCGTGAATACACTGGCCGTTTGCCGCAGCGTGCGTGTAATTCTGGCTGTCACGCAAAGTCCCGACGAGGTTGATCGAGAGGCGGTCGAGGAATCTAAGCAACTGCTTGTAAGCAACCGTGCGTTCCTTGACGCGGTTCGCCACGATTCCGAGGCGTCCATTGCGCCGGCTCACCTGCGCTTTCAGCAGCAGCTGGGAAATCAGTCGTGACGCCGCATGAATATCGAGGTCCGACGGCAACACCGGTACCAGAATGGCGTGCGCTCCGCAGGTGTAGTCGATCAGCTGGTCGCCCAGGAGGCCGGCAGGCGCATCGATGACGACACAGTCCACATCGTCGGGGACTACCACTGTGCCCGAGCCACCCGACGGTGCGGGCAACGCGCGAATTGCCGGCAGCGAATCCGGGCGATTCTGCAGCCAGTGCGTGCTCGAGCCCTGCCGATCCATGTCGAGCAGACCAACAGATCGTCCGGTCGAGGCCAGGTAGCCGGCCAAACTAAAGGCGAGGGTCGTCTTGCCCGATCCGCCTTTCGGATTGAGCACGACGACCTTATATAGATTTTTTTTACCCGCCAGATCGAGCAACGTCCAACCCCGCTAACCCCAAAAGCCCATAAATGCGATTGGACATAAAGGCTAGCAGCATGACCTCTGCACCAAAACTGGTCATTGGGACAGTTTTAGGGTGCGTGGCTGTTGTACTCGCGCACCAGGTGGCGCGCTTCACGCAGCCAGTGGCAGGTTTCGCAGGCACAGCGGCGCGGATTGTGGTTGTCGCGGGTGACGTAGGCATCGACGTAGTCGATGCTGAATGTGAACGCCTCGAACAGCGCCTCGATCGGCTTCCTGGCCAGCACGCTGAACTCGTCGTGGTTGTTCAGCCACAGGCACTCCACGCCCTTGTCGCAGACCAGGCAGGCATCGAGCGTCTTTTCGAAATAGCCGTGCATGGGGCAGGAATCGAGGTCGATGCTCGAGGTCATCAACATGCGCGGATAGGTCAGCGCTTCAATGAATCGCGTCCTCATGTCGGCACCGGGATTTCCCCCTCCCCGTTTTCGATCGCTACACATTCCCGTCTCGGTTGGTGGTCGATTTTTGGCGTTTTGCTGCGCAGGCAAGCGCCCAAACTACGCCCTTTTTACGTGTTTGAGGTGGGCGCGGGTATTGTGGATGTTACTTAAATGCACGCATCATTCCTGAACCTTGCGAACCACATCGATCGATTCTAGCGCGCCCAGGTATTCGGCCACATGCTCGACCGGAACCTCGCCCATTTCGGCTACCAGCCAGTCGCGAATATCACTGACGGTGCGTGCCCCGTCCACGAAATTCAGCGCCTCGTAAGTGAACATCCTGCCAGTCCCGAACGCCGTGGAGTGCTGCGGCAGGCGGAGCAAGCCCAGTTTTTCTGCACCGAGCCTGTCTTCTATGTACGAATAACCAAACGCATGCATCGGTCCCTCGATTTCCTGGTTCCGTACGTAAACGGTTTCGTCGCGTGGCACAAAAATCGCCGGTACCGGCATGACGAACAACTTTTGCAGTTCGCCGAGAAACCCCAGGGCCGAGTCCCGTTCGACGTCGGAGAGCACAGCAAATTCGCTGATGCTGTCGATCTTTCGGCGCTCGATGTCGAAGTGAATCTCGGTCGACGCCGCGGCGTCCAGCGCCGGCAGGGCGGCGCGGCGCGCCAGGTGTTCGCTGCCGCGCTGCAGCGCGTTGCGCCTCAGCATGTCCAGGACTGTTGGCACCTCGGCGTCCGACATGTTGGCAAGGAACCAGCCGCTGACGGCACCGATGAACGCGGCACGCTTGAGCTTCGTCGGATCGATGTTCGCGGCCGTGTCGAAATTGGTGTGGATATAGCGATCCGGCCACTCGTGCAGGTATAGCCCGGGGATGCGCCAGGTGCCCTCGAAGAACACGTCATGGTCGCTGCCCATGTCGAGCCCTTCCATCTGTGCAAGTAAGGGTTCCTTGCCTCCCTCGGGCGCATTCAGTGGAAAAACCACGTCTTCACCATCGGCAAAACGCCGGGTCTGGTCGTTGACGAAACGGCCGATCTCATGGCCCAGGTCCGCGATGAACGACGGCACACTGTACGGCCCGCCCGAGATGCGGAAAACCGCCTTGGTGACAGGTGCACCACCCACCATGTCCATGTGAATGTTGGCTTTGATGCGCGACGGATCGTCCAGCCCCGCGAGGTACATGATGCTGCCCTCGATCTCCGCGGGCCACAGGAACTTCAGGGTGCGCCGGGGCCGCGTCAGGATCTCGGCATCGATCAGCGCATTCAGCGTGCGCGCGGTTTCGAGAATCGCCACGCAGCCCGAGGCATTGTCGTTCGCACCCGGCCTGGGATGATCGAGGTGGCAGGTGTAGTGGATGATCTCGTCCTTCCTGTCCGTGCCCTCGATCTCCGCGGTTACGAATTCGTAATCGCCTTTCTCGTGGCCCGCCTCGACCTTCGCGTGAAAAAGAATCTCTTCGCCGGCGGCGAGCCTTTGCTGCAGCTTGCGTGCCTCGCCCAGCGAGATCATGAAGCCGAACGACTTCGTCCGCGGGAAACTGCTCATGTGCCCCCAGCGCACGAGCCTGTCGTCTTCCTTCCACCAGGCGCTGCGCTGGTTTGGCGCGTACGAGATGATCCCCGCTGCGCGCCTCTCGCCGACAGCCAGCTCGACGACCGCACCGGGCTGGCTCGACGTAAGCACGAGCTTCCCGGCGACGTCCTTGCCCTCGTAGTCGGCTGCCGAGGTACCGGCGCCGATATCGACAAGGCTGGCTATCACGTCGGCCGACAGACTGTCCTGCGCGAGGGTCAGCGGCACCGACTCCCAGTCGCCCAGCCGCCGCACACGCCTCATCCCGCCGTCGGCGCGTTCCAGTTCCCACAACTCGGCAAAGCGCACCGCCCAGACGGGCCGCGACTTCTGGGTGCCGAACATCGTCTTGCCATCCGCCGGGTATTGCAGGATCTCGACCTTATCGAGTCCGTAGCCTTCGAGCTGGCTCTCAATATGCGCCGTCGCGGCGGCGAACTGTCCACCGGTCCGCATGCGGTGCTGCAGCGTGATCGTATCGAGATTCTTCTTTGCCGCCTCGCCCGAGGTTTCCGCGGCGATTTGCCGCAGCGTTTCTTCGGCGACCAGCGCTCGCAGATCTGCGTGAGCGGGTGAGCCGGCCAATATCAAAAGAGGTACTGCGATGTAGAGTCGTTTCACGATTACTTGCCCTTCGACCGGGGGATTCCGGTGCAGGCGGGATAGTAGCAGCACCGCTTGTCGGCGTGGTATTGGCAGTTCTGGACAGCAGTTGGATACGGCTGCTAGGTACCAGCATCCGGCTTCGCGAAGAGGTACTCACGATCGAGGTAAACGATATACAACGTCAGGGCTGCGGCGGGTGCCGCAAACCAGGCCATGGGAATCAGGGTAAGGGAATAGAACATTGCGACGAGGCCGGCGAATATGCCCGCCATGACCCATCGGGAATCGCGTTCCCTGACGGACAGGCCATACACGCGAGAAATTACGTGGTACATCGACCAGGCGCCAGCAAGACCGCCGAGCATCGGAACGACAACGGGCATGAAGTGGATCACTTCCGGATCGCCCTGTATCAGTGCAAGGCCGAACATCAGCAGCCACATCGGCAGGAACAGCAATCCAAGTGCGAGGTACCCCAGGAACGGGGCGAAACTGGCGGCCAGCGCAATCCCCAGAATGACCTTGTGTGAAGTCGACACGGCCCGACCCGTCGGAAACGTCCGACTATTCTAAGCGCTGGCCGGTAACTGCAGATATCCGGATAATTCATATGCATGTTTCGGATCGCCGCAGTTACTTCCTGAAATAATTCGGCCGTGCCTCCGGTGCTATATTGCGGGCTGGTAGAAGAGGCTCAGACCCCGATGAATAAAGACTCCGCAATAGCCGAACCCTGGCCCGTCTTACCTTTTGCAGACTGGCGCGAGACAGCGGCAACCCTGCACATGTGGACGCAGATCGTCGGCAAGATCCGCATGACGCAGTCGCCGTGGCTGAATCACTCCTGGCACGTGACTCTCTACGTCACGCCGCGCGGCATGACGACCGGCACCATCCCGCACGGCGACCGTACGTTCAGCATCGCCTTCGATTTCATCGAACACCAGCTGCGCATACACACCTGTGACGGCGGCGACGAATCCATTCCGCTGGTGCCGCAGGCTACGGCGGACTTCTACCAGGCGGTCATGTCGGCGCTCGACGGAATGGGCTATCCCGTTGCGATCAATGCGACACCGAACGAAGTTGAAGACGCCATCCCGTTCCCCGAGGATCGTATTCACAACTCTTACGACGCCGACGCGGCAAACCGGTTCTGGCGTGTGCTGTACCAGGCGGATCGGGTCTTCAAGGAGTTCCGGGCGGATTTCAGCGGCAAGGCGAGCCCCGTGCATTTCTTCTGGGGCAGTTTCGACCTCGCCGTGACGCGGTTTTCCGGCCGGGAGGCCCCCGACCACCCGGGCGGCCTGCCCAACATGCCGCTGTGGGTGGCGCAGGAGGCCTACTCGCACGAGGTCAGCAGCGCCGGATTCTGGCCCGGTAGCGACGCATTTCCGGAACCGATTTTCTACTCGTATGCCTACCCTACGCCGCAGGGCTTCAGTGAGGCATCGGTCGCGCCCGACGGTGCGTACTGGCTGGACGCGATGGGCGAGTTCGTGTTGCCGCTCGACGTCGTGCGTAACTCCGAGACCCCGGACGAAGCCCTGCTCGAGTTCCTGCGCAGCACCTTTGACGCCGCGGCGACGCTCGGCGACTGGGATCTCAGCGAGTACCGGCGGCGGCATTTCCCGCACGGCGAATAGATCCGCGCCGTGAAAGTGATCGTCGCTTCGAAGAACCCGGTCAAGATCGGTGCGGCAAGCGAGGCGTTCGCAGTCGTGTTCCCCGAAGCATCTATCGACGTGAGCGGCGTCGAGGTCGACTCGGGCGTCGGGGACCAGCCGGACACCGACGCAAAAACCCGCGAGGGAGCCAGGGCGCGGGCATTGAGTGCCCATGATGCCGAGCCCGACGCCGATTTCTGGGTCGGTCTCGAGGGCGGCGTCGAGGTGCTCGACGGACAGCTGATGGCATTCGCCTGGATGGCGGTCAAGGGCCGCACTGGCGACATCAGTGAAGCGCGAAGTGCCACCCTCCCCCTGCCGCCGGCCGTGAAAGAGCTGGTCGATGCGGGTGTGGAACTCGGCGAAGCGAATGACCGCGTTTTTTCGACCGTAAACAGCAAGCAAGGGGGCGGCGCCTACGGCTTGCTGACGGACGGCCGATACACGCGCGAGAGCATCTACGCGCAGACACTTATTATTGCGCTGACTCCGTTCGTCAACCGCCTCTATCCGCAGTTCGAACCGGGAGACAGCTAGCGCCATGTGGGACCACCGCGGACAGGCCCGCCCCGATTTCGCCGCGGATCCGGGCCCCGGCCAGGAGTCCGTCTGGGATTACCCTCGCCCGCCGGTTGCCGAAGCGTGTGCCCGCCTGGTCGAAGTAATGGACGGCGACACGCTCCTGGCGCGCACCACGGCCAGCTATCGTGTAAAGGAAACGGCCAGTCCGCCGACATTCTACCTGCCGCCGGACGACGTTCACGCCGAGTTACTGGTCCCCGTCTCGGGGAACTCGATTTGTGAGTGGAAAGGCGCGGCCAGCTATTTCGCGCTTGCTCGCGACCCCGGGGAACCGGTCGCGTGGATCTATTCGCGGCCGCGGCCGCGCTTCGAAAAGATCCGGAATTTCTACGCCTTCTATCCGGGCCGACTCGCCTGTTACGTGGATAGCGAGCGAGTCGAGCCGCAGCCCGGCCGGTTCTACGGCGGCTGGGTCACGTCCGACGTCGTGGGCCCGTTCAAGGGCGAGCCGGGAACCGGGCACTGGTAATCAGGATTTCGCCCAGGCCAGCGCGTCTTCCAAACGGTCGTTGCCCCAGAACATTTCGTCGCCGACGATAATGGTCGGCGCCCCGAAGATGCCGATCCGCATAGCTTCGTCGGTCTGCTCGCGCAGCTTCTGTTTCGACTCCGGCGACTGCGCCTGCTCGAGCACGGCGTCGGGATCCTTGCCCGCTCCCGCGATGCAGCTGCTGATCACGATGGGATCGGCGATATCGGTGTCCACTACGAAGTTCGCGCGGTAGACGGCCCGCACGAATTTACCCACCCATGGCGCGTCATCGAAGCAGCAGGCCACTCGCGCGGCGAGCAGGCCGTTGCGCGGAAACTCGGAGGGGCGCTGGAAGGGAATGCCGAGCGCCTTGCAGGTCCGTTCGAGATCGTGCCACATGTACTCGCCCTTGGCGGCGTAAAGGTTGAAGGGCGAATCCGCCAGTCCCTGTGCGCGAAAAACAGCGCCGAGCAGGAACGGTCGCCAGTTGACCCCGATGCCGTGATTCGAGGCGAGCTTCTCCACCCTCATTGCCGCGGGATAGGAATAGGTGCTGCCGAACTCGAACCAGAAATCGATTTTCACTTCGGAGTCCCTCGCTTAATTAATCGCGGCAACAGGCCACTGAGTTCTGCACCAACAACGACAAGCGCGAAGGATACGATGTCCTGTCCTGTAAAAACCCCGCCGCCATAGCCGAAGACGGCCAGCAACGATATGCCGAGGCAGAGCAGGATTGCGCCTGCAATCTGTCGTGCAGCCGGGGGTATCTTCGCGTCGGGGCTGCGCCCCTTTCGCTCCAGTGGCGACAACGCCAGGGCGGCGGGGAACAGCAGCAACAGCAGCACGCCGATCCATACCGGCCGCGTCCACCACCAGGCAGACGTACCTGGCTCGATGCCGAAGCCGAAACCGTTCGCGAAGTATAGAACCGAGCCGAGCAGCACCATCACGGTGATGTGCCAGAGATAGAGCGTCATGATCATGCTGTTGACGAGTACCGTTGCTGTCCACAGGCGCAGGCTCTCGAGCACGCGCCGCATCGGGCGCTCCAGCGCAAGTAACAAGCCGAACTGAAAAATACCCAGCGCGATCAGCGTTACTTTGGGAGGCAGGGTGTTGCTCAATCCTTCGTCGGGCGAACCGACCATCGCCAATGGATACGGGCCTTTGCTGATGAGCAGGTAGAGAATGATGAAGCCGGCCGCCGAACACGCGAGCAACAGCGCCGGGCTCGGCAGCCGCTTGTCGCGCCAGGCGAAACCGAGCTGGTGCACCGCGAGCCATACCCAGAAGTAATTGGTCCAGCCCAGCCAGCGCAAATCGGCCGCGAAAAAAGCAACGTCCGTCAATACCGCCAGCGCGACGAAGACCCAGAACGACGCAAATCCGTAACGCTGCCACGCCCGGTACGCCGCCGGTGCAAGTATGACCAGCATGATGTAGATCGCAAGAAACCACGTGGGAATCAACGCCGCCTTCGACGTGAACTGGATAACCTCCGGCCTGACATCGAGCACGTACATGACCAGCGCGATCACGGTCCAGGCGACCAGTAGAACCAGCAATGGTGCAACCAGCCGGTTGAGTCGAGCTGCAAGCCATGCCGCGTATTCGTCGCCTTTGCGACGCGCGCTTTCCAGCGACACACCGTTGGAGTAGCCCCCGACGATGAAGAAGATCGGCATGACCTGGAACAGCCAGGTCAGCCATTGCGTGCCGGGTTCGGATTTGAGGAGGTGGCCGGGCGTGAGCTCCCCGTCAACATAGTACGCCGTCGCGATCAGCCAGTGGCCCACGACCACCACGAGAATCGATACAGCCCTGAGGAAATCGACGTAACGGTTTCGCTCTGCCGGCGTCTGCGCGGCGAGCTGGCTCGCCTGCGACCAGATACCCATAAGCACCCCCCTTTTTTTCATTCGCGGCATGACAGCCGCGCCTCTGATGGAGCGCCGCCAGCATACTAGGCCTTATCCCGTATTGTAATCTTGGGGTCTGGCCGCAGCATCGGACTGTCGCAGGGCATGCTATGACCGAAATCGAAGCCAAGTTCATCATTCGCCGCCCCGAGCAGCTGCAAAAGGCGCTTCGGGTGCTCGCCGCGCATGGCTATACGATTTCGGAACACGGCGCGTCGCAACACGTCGACTGCTACTACGACACGCAGAACTGGTCAATCGCCGCCGCCGGCTGGGCATGCCGCCTGCGCCATCGCGACGATGCGAATACGTTGACGCTGAAATCGCTCCATGGCGCCGACGCGGACAGCAATGTATTCGTGCGGGCAGAAATCAACCAACGCACGAAACCGCAAGAGATAACGTCGCCGCTTCACCTCCCCCCAGGACCGGTTCGAGACGAACTCGACGACCTGTTGGAGGGCATGGACGCGGAAGAACTGTTCCGAGTCTGCAGCCGACGGACGATATATGAACTCGAAAAAAAGGCACCGTCGCCGGTGCGGCTCGAACTGGATCTCGACGAAACCCGAATCGAGGCCGACAAGCGCACGGAGAAAGCGAGCGGACGCCTGGCCTTCACGGAGCTGGAACTCGAGTTGAAGTCGGGCGACGCCGCGGACGTCGAGTCCGCGGCCGGTTTTCTGCGTGACGAAGCGGGCCTGACGCCGGCGCAGTTCAGCAAGTTCGAACGCGGGCTGCAGGCCGCCGGCGTGGAACTCGATGCGATCCTTCTCACGACGGAGAGTCACACGCTCACTGAAGACGATCCTGTGCTGAGGCTTCTGTACCAGTATCTGGAGGAGCAATCGAAAATAGTATGGCGGCAACATCCCCGCGCGCTGGAAGGCATCGACCCGGAAGGTGTCCACCAGATGCGAGTCGCCAGTCGGCGCCTGCGCGCCTTGCTCAAAACCTTCAAGGAAATTTTCGGCAATGACGTCGTCGCCCGCTTCAATAACGAGTTGCGCTGGCTCGCCAGGAACCTAGGCCGCGCCCGTGATGCCGACGTCACCGAGCAGGGCACCAGGGACGCGGAACACGTTGCTGCCGATCATTATGAGCAATATCTCGGAGAGGAAACGATCAGCGCGTACGAACACCTCGTCGAAATACTGCAATGCGAACGATGCGCCGCCCTGGAAGACGAAGTGGCCCGATTCGTGTCGGCCGGCCCGACCGCCGAAATGCAGGAACGGGTCGGCAATCTCAGCATCAGGGACTGTGCCCGTGAGTACGTCGGCGCCGCGCTGCAGACGTTACTGGCACACGGCGACAGTATCGACGCAGGCTCCCCGGCCAAACGCCTGCACAAACTGCGCCTGGAGACGAAACGCTTTCGCTACCTACTCGATTTCTTCAGCGCCGTGCAGCCCGAAAAGTGGGCGAAGACGACAGAGGCGGTCAAGCAACTCCAGGACGTGCTCGGGGAACACCAGGACGCGGTCACGGCACAAGCGCGGCTTTCGGACTACGCGGCGCTGGTGCCCATGGACGAAAGTGGCCGCGACAAGCTGTTGGCAACCGGCCGTCTCATGCAAAAGGAAGACGAACGCATTGCGGCGACCCGGCAACAATTCGTCGCAACATGGTCCGTGTTCAGGGAAATGGTCGCCTGAGCGTCAGGCACCGATCGCAATTTTCTGCTGGTAGCGCGCAATCTCCGCGGGTGCATGCAGTTCGCTTCGCAGTTTCGTAAGAAGCGGTTGCTGCGCGCGCTCTTCGCCGTGCACGAGATACACCGGTGGCCTGCCCTCGAAACTTGAATACCAGTCCACCAGGTCGGCCTGGTCACCGTGCGCCGAGAGCCCGCCGATCGTATGGATCCTTGCTCGCACGCGGTAGGTGTCGCCCCACAACCGGATTTCCCCGACACCGTCGACGAGCCGGCGCCCGAGCGTACCCATCGCCTGGTAACCCACGATCAACACGTGGCACTGCGGCCGCCAGATATTGTTTTTGAGGTGATGCAGGATGCGCCCGCCTGTGCACATGCCGCTGCCGGCGATAATGATCGCGCCGGACTCCACGTTGTTGATGGTCATCGACTCTTCCGACGTTCGCGTCGCATAGAGGTTCGGCAATTCCGGGTTGTCCGACTTCGGTTCGAACAGCTGCGCCGCGAACAAGTGCCGGTAGCGCGAGTAAGTCTCGGTTGCCTTGATTCCCATCGGGCTGTCGAGAAAAATCGTCCAGTCACCGAGGTGCCACCTGTCGAAATGCTCGGCCATCAGGTACAGGAGATCCTGTGTACGCCCCACGGTGAATGCAGGAATCAGGATGTTCCCCTGCGCGGCACGCGCCGACTCGAAAACGCCGGTCAGTTCCGTCAGCGTGTCCTCGATGGGCCGGTGCAGGCGGTCGCCATAGGTGCTTTCCATCAGCACGGCGTCAGCCCGGGTCAGTCGCCGGGTGGCATTCATCAGGGGTGCATCCCGGTAACCGAGGTCGCCGCTGAACACGAGGGTGCGGGAATTGCCGTCCTCTGCGTACGTGAGCTCGACCATGGACGAGCCGAGAATATGCCCCGCATCGTAGAGCGACAGCGTCAGTCCGGGCAGGATCTCCGTCGGCGTGTCGTACTCGAGGCCCACGAACTGGCCGATACAGGCTTCGGCATCGGCCTGCGTATACAGCGGCTCGATGCGCGGCAGGTTCTGCTTTTGCCGCTTCTTGTTTTCCCACTCGACTTCTTTTTCATTCAGATAGCCGGAGTCCGGCAGCATGATCGCGCAGAGCGCCCGGCTGGCTTCATGCGTATAGACGGGCCCTTCGAAGCCTTCCTTGACGAGCCGCGGTATGCGTCCGGAATGGTCGATATGAGAATGACTGAGGACGACCGCGTCTATGCGGGCAACGTCGATCGGGAATGCCTCGCGATTACGAAGCTCTTCTTCCCTGGTGCCCTGTACCAGGCCACATTCGAGCAACAGCGTGTGCGGACCCGCGCGCAACACGTACAGTGACCCGGTTACGTGTTCCGTTGCACCGAAGAACTGCAGCTCGAACGCCATATGAAATTCCTGCGCGGCCTCTGCAGGATTCACAGTGACAAGAGCACCTCCGCCGGCGCAATACGTACATCCCCGCGTTGAAGTCACACCCTGACTGAACCATAACTGACTGTGCCGAGATGACGTTGGGAGGCAGTCATGATAGCGCCCATTCCAGCCGACGACAGGCGTTTCCTCGTCGTTGTCGCGGATGAGTATCGTGCCATTATCTACGCGCGCGATACGATGACCGGCCCATTACGCAAGCTACGTACCTTCACCAACGAAACCGCCCGCATGAAAACCGGGGAACTGCTGACTGATCGCGGCGGGCGCAGTTTTGACAGTCACGGCCAGGGGCGCCATACGATGGGCAGCGACAGGGACGCGCCGCAGCAACAGCTTGCCAAAGCGTTCGCGAAGAACATCGCAGACGTGATTGCCGCCGAATTCCACAAGGGCGCTTGCCGTGGCTATGCGGTCGTTGCCGCGCCGCGGTTTCTCGGCATGCTGCGCCAGGAGTTCTCCGGCACGGTGAAAGAGGCGCCCTACGCAACCGTAGACAAGGATGTTGTCAGCCAGGACGAAACCGTCATCGAGACGCTGCTCGAGAAAGCCTGAGCTGCCCGCTCACCAACAAATAGTCGCCTTCGAAACTATTTAGTTCGAATTGCGTATACTCGGCAAGCTCGAGACCATAATAATAATACGCATTTCTTCTATAAACTTTTGAGAAAATAGGGCTATATACATGAAAAATAAGATTATTTCTATCGTTGGACTTGTGCTCTTCGCAGCACTCGGCAGCACGTCCGCACTGGCGCAGGATCACTCGCGGGGCTGGGAGCAAACGGGGTATATCGTGCAGGTAACGGAAGTGCACACCAAGGACGGCATGTTCAACGCTTACATCAACGACCTCAGCAACGTCTGGCGCAAGTTCCTCGACGCCCAGAAGGAAGACGGCGACGTCATCCGTTACGGCATGTACAGCAACGTCAACCAGCGTGAAGGCGAACCGGACCTGTATCTCACGGTCACGTTCAAGAACTGGGCCGCGTTCGATCGTGGTGTCGAGTATTTCGAGAAGCTCGGCGCACAGATCCTGGGTTCCACCGACGAAATGCGTGAAGCGAATGTCGACCGCGGCGAACTGAGGACGATCGGCAGCACCTACGTGTTGCAGGAAATCACCTTCAAGGACTGAACAGTCGTCGAAGGCGCTTTATAAAGCCCCTGCCCTGCAGGGGCTTTTTTGGTTTATGGCGGGATATCGCGCTGAATTACTTGCTGCACCGCAGCAGCATGATCCAGAAGCCCCCGGTTTGCGTTATGCTGTGCGCGGGGCGGTGACAGGCAAGGCAGGGGATGAATTTCAGACTTTCGCCACGAGTGTGCGTGATCGGCGGCGCCAACGTCGACATCCATGGTGCGGCTTACCAGCCGTTGCGGCTACGCGATTCGAATCCGGGTTCGGTGCACGTGTCGCCGGGTGGCGTCGCACGCAATATCGCCGAGAACCTCTCCCGACTCGGTATCGACTGCCGGCTCGTCACCGCAGTCGGCAAGGACCCCAATGGCGAAATGCTGCTTGCACACGGTCGGGAGGCCGGTATCGACATGCGCTACGTGCAGGAGCTGGATTCGGCGCCGACGTCAGCCTACCTCGCGGTTCTGGATCGCACGGGTGACATGCAGGTCGCCGTTGCCGACATGGACATCATGGATCAACTCACGGCCGCACGCCTGGACCCGCTGCGCAATGCGATTGGCGAAACTTCGCTGCTCGTGATCGATGCCAATTTGCCGGACGATGCGCTGTGCTGGCTGGTCAATACCTTCCCGCGCCACGACATTTTTGCCGACACGGTATCCACGGCCAAGGCCATGCGGCTGAAGCCGTATCTCGGCAGAGTGCACACGCTGAAGACGAATCCGCAGGAGGCGGAAGCGCTGACCGGGTTCGAAGCAAGGACCGGAGCGGATCTCGACAGGACGGCCGACTGGCTCCACGCGCAGGGCGTGAAGCGCCTGTTTATCACGCGCTCCGAAGACGGGCTGTTTTACAGCACCTGCGAAGGTCGCGGGCAGGTGCTGCTGGAGCAGGACGACGGTGACGTGAGAAGCACGACCGGGGCCGGCGACGCATTCCTTGCGGCGCTGGTCTATGCAAAGCTGCAGAAATGGCCGCTCGACGGCACGCTCCAGTTCGCGGGCGCCGCGGCACAGGTCACGGTCGCGGACCGGTCCCCGAGCAGCCCCACTCTCTCGCTGACGGCAATCGAGCGGGCATTGAAGGTATAGCGTGGCGCAATCGGCATGCACCTACCTCGACGTCGCAGAAGAGGTCGCCGTCGCGCTGCGAAACGGTGAAGCCGTCGTCGCGCTCGAATCGACGATCATCAGTCACGGCATGCCACGGCCACAAAACGTCGAGACCGCACTGCGGGTCGAACGCACGGTTCGGGAAGGTGGCGCGGTTCCCGCGACCATCGCGATTCTCGGCGGACGATTGAAGGCAGGCCTGACCGCCGACGAAATCCGTTATATCGGCGAGCAGGGCGAGGCGGTAACCAAAACCAGCCGGCGCGACATCCCGTTCGTCGTGAGCCGCAACCAGGACGGCGCGACCACGGTGGCCGCATCGATGATTATCGCGGCGCTGGCCGGCATCCGTGTATTCGCGACCGGCGGCATAGGCGGCGTACACCGCGGCGTTACCGAAACGATGGACGTTTCCGCCGATCTCGACGAACTCGCAAGGACCGACGTCGCCGTCGTGTGTGCGGGTGTCAAGTCGGTGCTCGATATCGGCCGGACGCTGGAATACCTCGAAACAAAAGGCGTACCGGTCGTCGGTTTTCGTACCGACAGCCTGCCAGCCTTCTACACGGTGTCGAGCGGATTCCCCGTCGACTACCGCGTGGACACGGCCGCCGAAGTTGCGGCTGCTCTGAATGTAAAACGGGCGACAGGGCTGTCGGGAGGCATGGTCGTTGCAAACCCGATTCCCGTCGAGCACGCTCTCGATGACGACGAAATCAGCGTGGTAATCGACGAAGCCATCAGAGAGATGGGGCGCCTCGGCATCACCGGCAAGGACACAACGCCGTTCCTGCTCGCAAGAATTGCCGAGCGCACCGACGGACGCAGCCTCGCGGCCAACATCGAACTGGTCGTGAACAACGCGAGGCTTGCAGCGGAAATCGCAACCGCCCTGTAACTCTTGCCGTTTGGCGGGTCGCGCAGGTATCCCGGCAGCGTTTCCACGATACGCCGGCCGCTTATTACGAGCGTGGCGTTATTGGCGGGCGGTCAGCGCAATACGATATCGCTCAGGACATCGTGAATGACCTGAGTCGCTATTTCGACCAGCAGCACTTTGCCGTCGACAATGATGCGCTCGTAGCCGCGCGGCGGCGCCGGCAAGGCATGCACCAGACCGTCCGGCAGTTGCTGCTTCGCGATCCCTGGCGGCAGCGACTTGCCGCGCGAGAGGTTCTTTGCAATCCCGGGTGGCAGGCCCTTGTGCTTTTTCTTGCCGCCGCCTTGCCCCGCCTTCGGGTCGTGACTCTCGTACCAGGCGCCGATGATCCGGATCTCTTCGTCCGAGAACTCAACGGAGACACCCACATCAGCCGATGCCGGCAGCTGTGACCCGAGTAGCAACAGCATTGTGGCGAGAAGTACAGAGGTAGTCCGTTTCATGAGGGTCGCCCTCATTTATTCCATTGCGGTCAATCTATCCCGTCGCCGCACCGCCACGATGTTAATCAGGTCACATATCGGCCTGCCGGATCCAGTCGCGGACTGTCGCCTCGATATACGGCAACGGCGCTGAGGCGACGTGCAGGACCGTGTCGTTGAACGCACGAATGTCAAAATCATCACCCAGCGCCTGCCTGGCCTCCTCACGCAGTTCGAGGATCTTCAGCATGCCGAGCTTGTAGCCCAGCGCCTGCCCGGGCCAGACGGCGTAACGTTCGACCTCGCTGATCGCCGTGCCCTCTTCGACGCCCTCGGCCTCGATCATGTACTCGATGGCCTGCTCGCGGCTCCACTTCCTGGCGTGCATGCCCGTATCCACGACCAGCCGCACAGCCCGGTGCAATTCGGCCTGCAGCCGGCCGAGGTTTCCGTACGGGTCGTCGTCGTACATGCCCATCTCGTAAGCGAGCTGTTCGGAATAGAGTGCCCAGCCTTCACCGGCCGCGTTGGACCAGATCGCCGTGACCAGCGGCGGCACGTCCTGGTCGATCGCCGTGGCGAAGTGCAGGTGATGTCCGGGTATGGACTCGTGATAGGTCAGTGTCAGCAGCGCAAACCGCGGATGGACCGCGGTATCCCGCAGGTTGAGCCAGTAGACACCCGGCCTCGAACCGTCCTTCGCGGGGGGATTGTAATAACCTGTCGGTGCGGAATCCTGGCTGTACTCGGGCACCGCGCGGACTTCCACGGGGTAATTCACCGGGGTCGCAAACCACTGCGGCAGCACTTCGGAGATGCCCTCGATCTGGGTGCGGGCGTCGTCGATCAACGCCGCCCTTCCCTCGGCCGTGTTCGGGTAAACGAAACGCTCCTCGACGTTGAGGCGTTGCATGCGCTCGCCCACCGACCCTTGCGTATACCCCTCGCTTCTGAGGATCGCGTCCATCTCGCTCGTGATGCGCTCGACTTCGTCCAGGCCGATCTGGTGGACTTCTTCCGGCGAACGCTTCGTATCGGTCATGTGCCGGACCATGGCGGCGTACAGTTCTTCACCGCGCGGCAGGCGCCAGATACCGGCGTCGTGCGGCGCAGACGGCCGGATCTCGGCCAGGTAATCGCCGATACGCTCGTACGCGGGAATGACTTCGCTGGAGACGATGTCCAGTGCACGCTCGGCGTAGATCCCGGCATCCTCGATATCGGCGGAATCGAGCCGTTCGAGAAAGCTGGTGTAGAGCGCGTTCTCCTGCGGCGGTGCCGCTACAAACGACTCGACCACTGCGAGGGCCTTGTCCACCACGAAGTCCGGTGGAATCGCGCCTGTCGAGACCGCGATTCGGGTGCTTTCCAGGGCACCGTCCAGCGCCTCTTCAACAGCGCCGAGGCGGACGAGGTAGGCCTCCGCCTCCTCGCCGTTGTTGACCGGCTGCTTGCTGGTCAGGAAATTCGGAATATCCACGGTAGGGCCGGAATTCTGGTTGATCGTGTACGGCAGGAAATAGAAGCCGAAGCCGTCAACCGTCGTGCCGTAGTCAACCACGGCTGCCGGCGCAAGCGCGCCCTCCATCAGCGTCGTGACGACGGCATGCGTTCGCGGCCTCCCCGCCGTGAGATTCGCCGGGTCGATGGCCTGCATTCGCTCGAGCGCCGCGCGCAATTCCTCGCGGCGGCCGGTCTCACCAAGCGGCGAACGGCTCTTCAGGCGATGCGCGGTCCGCGGCACGACCAGTTCGGAAACGCCGTACGTCGTTGCCTGCTCGGGGTTGTGGTAGAAGAACGCCCGCGTCATGTCGTCCAGCGCCCGGTCGAAGCGCGAATCCGCCGACTCTTCGATCGCTACCTCTGTGGTGGTCCCGGGCTGGGCAGGCGCCGGTTCCTCGCCGCGCGGCCCGCAGCCGGCCAAAAGCATGACAAAGCCCGTCAAAGCGAGCGCGTTTCTGAGCATCCTGGAATCCCTCCGCGTATTTGGCGGACAGTATACGGGCCGTGACCTACGAGTAAATCCGCTTCATCAGGGGTCCCATCCGGCGCATTCCTGCGATCGCCATCGTCGTCAGCAGGCCCGACATCATCGCCCCGGTCACACCGCAGGTGAGCGTATCCTGCCCGGTGAGCCACAGTCCCGGTATCTGCGTGCGCGGCCCCAGCCAGTCCTGGCGGAAGCGTTCCACGCTGTGGTCGAGCCCATAGAGCTCGCCGTGGCGATACGCGGCAAACCACTCGGTGGAAAGCGGGGTCGAGACTTCGTAGTAATCCACCCTGCCCACGAGCTGCGGCAGCTTGTCGTAGAGATGCTGCATCAGGCGCTCGCCGAGCTGCTGCTTGAACGCGTCGTAGTCTTCACCACGCTTGCCCCAGGTTGTCCCCTCCCACGGTTCGAACCACTCGTACGGCGCCGGCGCCACGATTTCGATCGTGGCCGTGCCCGGATGCCGGTTGAGGTAATCGGGATCCTTTGCCGAGGGGAAAGAGATATAGACGACCGGAAACTCCGCATTCCTGTCTTTCACGAATGCCTCGACAGCCGCGTCGTAGTCGTTATGCGGATAAATCCAGAAATTGGTTCGTGGCAGCCCGAGTTCGTCCGCAGTTCCCTTCAGGCCGATGTAAACGCCGAGATGGGCAAAGCTCGGCCGCACGGTGTCGAGTTTTTGCGCGTAGCCGAATTGCTTCGCAACACCGGCAGGGAGAAGGCGCTCGAAAGTATTCGAAATCCCGGCCGACGAGATCACGGTGGCACAATCGATCCGGTGGCCGTCGGCCATCTCCACGCCCGTTACCTTGTCGTCCTCCACCAGTATCCGTTTGACGCGCGCGTAGGTGAATACCTCGCCACCCGCCGCCTGGATCTTCGGAATGATGCTATCCGCGATTTGCCAGCTGCCGCCGACCGGGTAGAAGCCGCCATAAAGATAGTGCCTCGCGATCATCGCGTGCACCATGAAGGCGGACTGCCTGGGCGGCAGGCCCATGTCGCCCCATTGTCCGCAGAGCGTCGCGATGAGGTCCTGGTCTTCCGTGAGGTCGCTAAGGACATCGTAGGTCGTGCGATACATGAAGTCCGGTGTACGCAGCTTCATGACAGGCGCGGCCAGTTTGCGTTGCCAGGGCTTGAGGACCCTCTCCATGCCGAGATCGCCAAGCGCCCGGCCGACCCTGCGCAGGAGGTCCATGTAGGCGTCGATGGCGTGTTCTTCGTCCGGGAACTGGCGGACCAGGTTGTCGCGAAACGCCTGCTTGCCGGCCATCGCGTTGAAGACGCGGTCACCGATGTAGAAGCGGTCGTACTCATCGGCCATCGGCGCCCATTCGAGCTTGCCGCCTGAGAGGAAGTCGAACATCTTGCGGGTGCGGGTCTCTGCGCCGACGTCGCCGATATAGTGCACGCCGACGTCCCACTCGTAACCGTTGCGCTCGTAGGAGTGGGTGTAACCGCCAGCAGTATAGTGCTGCTCGAGGACGCATACGCGCCAGCCGAGCTCGGAAAGCAGTGCGGCCGTCGTCAAGCCGCCCATCCCGGACCCTATGACGATCGCGTCATAGGCTGGTGCAAGACGTTTGGGGCGGTAGCGATAACCGATACGTAGCGTGCTTGGTTTCACGGCGTATCAGTCATCCTCGATACCGAGTTGTTCCTTGATGGTGGCCAGTTCGGCTTCCAGCCTGGTTACGCGTTCGGCGAGATCCGTAACGCTGGCCCGGCCCGACGAGGAGCGCTCGGCAGGCGCCTGGCTGGCATAGGCCTCGACATCGACTGGCCCGCAAAACAGGTGCATGTACTCGGCGTCCTTACGGCCGGGTGTCCTCGGTAGCTTGGCGAGCAGCGGCTCGCCCTCACGTTCGATCAGGCTCGACAACACGGTAACGACTTCGGAGTTGTCCGCAAACGTGTGCAGGCGGCCGCTTCGAGACCGGAGCTCGCCGGGCGTCTGCGGCCCGCGCAGCAGCAACAGGCATACGACTGCCAGTTGCGCGTCGTCGAAATGAAAATCGCTGTAGCGGGTATTGCAGAATCGCTGCACGTATTTTTCGGTACGGCTCTTGAAGTTCTCGTCAGTGCGGACGAGATGCTTGGCTTCAAGATCCCGAATAGTGTGCTGAACCTCACCCTGGGTAAGATTCATGACGGGGTTGCGCGACGATTTCTGGTTGCAGGCGTTGGTCAGCGCATTGAGCGTCAACGGGTACTGATCGGGCGTCACGACGGACTTTTCGATCAGGCAACCGATAACGCGCGCTTCCTTGTCAGTGAGTTCTGGCAGCACTTCGCGTCCTCGAGTAATGCGCCGGGAACCGGCACGCCGCATACTGTGGCGCAAAGCCTCGCGGTCGGCAACTCCGGCAGCACCTGGCCACCGTCGAACAGGTTGGCGACATCGCCGACGCAAAAAATCGAGCCGATGGAAAATTTTAACGACCGGATGCTGGTGCGCGGAAAATAAAGGCAATTAGTCGGTAGCGAACTGAGCGGGCAGTTACAATATGTGACAGCATCGCTGCGTGATGCAGCCTAGACTAGGCGGCTAAAATACGAGCGCACAACCACAACAAAAGACCAAGAAGGAGCAAGACATCAATGGCTGGTAAATTCGAATGCTACAAAGACAAGGCTGGCGAACACCGTTTTCGGCTCAAGGCGGGCAATGGTGAGACCATCCTTTCGAGTGAGGGCTACAGCAGCAAGAAGGGCTGCGACAACGGTATCGAGTCGGTGCGCAAGAATGCGGCTGTTCCGGAACGTTTCGAGAAAACGCAGACGGCAGGCGGCAAGTTTCGATTCAACCTGAAAGCTGCGAACAGCCAGGTCATTGGCGTAAGCCAGAATTACGATTCGGAATCCGGGCGTGACAACGGCATCAAGAGTGTCGCGAAGAACGCACCGGACGCCAAGGTCGTCGAACTCGACGATTAATACCGACCACCCGTAGGAGCGGTTCGAGAACCGCTCCTACGGCTTTATTCGGAACAGTTTTGCCGGCCGGTGCGCACCGCCCTGCAGCAACTCGCCGGTGGCCTCGACCAGTTCCAGCGCCGCGAGTTTCTTACGGAAGTTCCTTTTGTCGATGGGCGTGCCGGAGACCGCCTCGCAGGCATGCTGCAGTTCTGACAACGTAAAGCTCTTCGGCATCAGCCGCCTGGCAATCGCTGCCGTATCGAGCCGATCTCGAACGCGCTCGATGGCGTGCCCGATGATCCGGGCGTGGTCGAAGGCGAGCTCGGGTAATTCCTCCACGTAGAACAAGCGGGCATCCTGCGCATCGCTCCCGGCCTGCAGTTCAAGTCGATCGGCGGGCGCAAGCGCAATATAGACGACGGTGATGACCCGTTCACGAGGATCGCGATCCGGACGACCGAATGCGCCCAGTTGCTCGAGGTAGGCGGCGCTGAGTCCCGTCTCCTCGCGAAGCTCCCGGAAAGCGGCGCGTTTGAGACTTTCGTCAATGTCGACGAAGCCCCCGGGGAGCGCCCACTTACCGGCGTGTGGCCACTCGGCGCGCTGGATCAACACGGCGGCAAGGCGTCCCGCTTTGACCGTGAAGACCACGATGTCGACGGTAACCGCCGGATGCGGATGGTCATACGTGTAAGCCATGCCGCTATCTTAGTATCTTGAATACACTATTGCTAGTGTACTTTTTACACTTAATGGCAGCGAAAAACCCATTCTAGGCACTTGCGCGTATAGGCAAAACCGGTCGTGTCTGCTAGCCTGCATATGTCGGCAAGGAGGCTGCAAGTGACTGAACTGGCAAAGAAATTGTCAGCTGACGTCGATGCCCGGCGACAGCATTCCGTCGCGCTGAGGCGCTGGCTGCACAGACACCCCGAGTTGTCCTTCAACGAGGCTGAAACGGCGGCTCGCGTGGTTGCCGAACTCGAACACCTCGGCATTCCCTGCTCCTACCCAGGCCCGGGCGGCGGCGTGATCGGGCGCCTTGCGACCGACCCAGCGCTGCCGACGATAGCGCTACGGGCCGAACTGGACGCCCTGCCCGGCAGCGACCTCGCGGATCCGGCGTATCGATCGATCTATTCAGACCGCATGCATGCCTGCGGCCACGACGCACACATGACCATGGTCCTGGGCGCCGCTGCGACGCTGGCGGAGAGAGCGCCCGAAGGCAACGTCGTGTTCATCTTCCAGCCCGCCGAGGAGCGCGGCGGCGGTTCCCGGGTGATGATCGACGCCGGCGCACTGGAGGGCGTAAGCGCTATTTTCGGCGGCCATGTCACGCACGAATGGCCGACCGGCAAGATCATGATCCGCAGGGGCGCGATGACCGCCCAGTCCGACCGCTTCTACATTACCGTCAAAGGTAAAGGCGGCCACGGTGCACGCCCGCATGAGGCGATCGATGCGGTCGTGATCGCGTCGCTGTTGATTATCACCCTGCAAACGCTGGTCTCGCGCCAGACCAATCCCGTGCATCCGTCGGTTATCACCGTCGGCAAGATCGAGGCGGGAACGGCCCCCAATGTCATCGCGGAATCGGCCCGGTTGGAGGGTACGATCCGCACCACCTTCCCCGACACGCGGGACCACATCCACAAGGGCATCCGCCGCATGGTCGAGGCGATGGGCGAACTGCACGACGCGGAGGTGCACCTGGAACTCAGCGAAGGCTATCCGCCCGTGATCAATACGGACGCGGAAGTCGATCTTGTCAGGGAATGTGTCCGCAGCCTGTACGGCGAGGATGCGCTCCGGACATCCCCGCACGCGAGCATGGGATCCGAGGATTTTTCCTATTACCTGCAGCACGTGCCCGGTGCGTTCTTCCGTTTCGGCGCGCGGCGGCCGGATTGGGAACCCATCCCCCTGCACAGCCCGCGCTTCGATATTGACGAAGCGGTGCTGCCAATCGGCGCCGAATTCTTCGATGCGATTGCTCGCGCGGCTTTGCGCCACTACGGCCCGGTCGCACCATGAAATTCGTTCCGCAGGCCGACCCGACGCTGGGCTGCGAATGGGAACTTCAGCTGCTACGCGATGACTCGCTCGAACTCGCGGACGGGATCCTGGCTTTTTCCGGGGAGCTCGGCGAACACGCGCTCATCAAACCGGAGTTCCTGCAGTGCTGCATCGAGATCAACACACCGCCTGTCGAAACCGCGGCGGAGCTGGAACCGGCGCTGAACTCGGTGCTCGCGCGAATCAATGCCCACGCTAGGCCGATGGGCGTGTGCCTCGCGGCCGCCGGCACGCACCCCTTCGACCGCAAGCCGGCAATCGTCACGCCATCCGAACGATACCTGCGGCTCGCCGGCGAACGCTCGGGCGCCCCGGCCATCCATCCGGTTACCTTCGCCACGCACGTCCACGTCGCCTGCCGCGACGGCGACTCGGCGATCCGTGCGATGCGCCGCATTGCGCCCTGCCTGCCTGCACTCCTCGCCATCGGCACCAACTCGCCGTTCTGGCATGGCGTCGACACGGGCTACTGGTGTTTCCGGCAGCGCCTGCTGGCGTCCAACCCGACCTACGGGTTGCCGCCCTACTTCGAATCCTGGGATCAGTTCAGCGGCATGGTGAAGGCCGGAATCCGGTCGCGGACAATAGAGAGCTTTCGCGACCTGCACTGGGATGTTCGCCCGCACGGCGACCTCGGCACGCTCGAGATTCGTGTCCTCGACGCCCAGGTCGACGCGCGACGCATTGCGCAGATAGCGTCGCTGGTGAGAGCGCTGGTCGTCGTCGCAGCCGATCCGAAACTGCCGGACTCGGCGTTTCCCGCGAGGCTCCCGCACTGGATGGAACTCGACAATCATTTCCGTGCCTGCAAGTCCGGCCTGGACGCACAGTTGATCGTCTCAGAGGACGGCAATACGTCGCCGATGATGCACGTTATCGATCAGTTGTTCGATCTCGCGAGACGCCAGGGCGAGAACCTGGGCGACAATGCGCTTCTGGCTGCCCTGGAACGCTCGCTGACCAGCCATAACGGCGCGGAACTCCAGCGCGGTGCATGGCAGCGGCAACATTCCTGCAAATCGGTCGCACGCTTCCTCGTGAACCACATCGGTCTGGATCACGCTGCCGAAATTCAGCGCGCGGTGTGAGAACCTCGAGAATTTCTCAGCGGTGGCGTCGCCCCGGTTGTGAGTAGACGGAAGCCCGCCCGGAATCTGAACCCGGACGGTGGCAAATTACCGGTCATAAAGAGACGATTCTCGAATCCTGCGTTTGCGACCGTGACATAAAACAAACAACAAGAATTGTGTAAAGAAAATCGACGCAAATGATACTCACTAATCGGCACAAAATTCGGCCTTATTGGCCAATCAACGATCACCATACTGACCGTTTAGCCAGTGCCTGACTGATCGTTCGGCCAGTTCCAAAATTCTCCATATTTTTTCCACTCGAATCATCTATCATATGCGCTAATAATCAGAGTACAGCAGTCGTTCAACAATCAAACCCTCAATCGAAGACTGCTGCAGGAGCGGAAAAATGGAAGGAATCAGATACTCGGGACGACGCTCGTCGTCGCGATATTCGTACGTGGGGATTTCAGCGCTGATCAGTGTATTGCTCCTGATAACGTCCAACTGGGCAAGCGCAGAAAGCTTTGTAGGCCGAAACACAAACGCGACAGGCCCGACACCCGAAGGCTTCTACCGCGGTATTCCTCACTACCAGGACAACGAGCCTCATTGCGACCGCAATCCGCTGCTGCCCGCCAACATCGTCTGCATGGCCAACGGCTACAGTGGCGCGGACGATGCCATTGGCGACGCCTGGCCCAGGATCTTCGAGACCCAGGACAATGCGCGTACCTGGCTGAGCCGTTACGCGACAGGCAGCAATGCGGACCCGTCAACGAGCCTCGGCCTCGGATTCGGCGCCGACCCGATCATGAACTGTTTCCCCGGGGGGTGTGCAGGATTCTTCATTGCATCCGTGCGGGCGCCAGGTGGTGGTTCCGGCGGCGGTGTCTACATGCAGTTGATGCCCGAATACAACATCGAGACCGGCTTCCGGCATTTCTCCGAGGCCGGGCCGAGAACAGTACAACTCGGTACTGGCGACAACTTCCTCGACAAGATCGACGCGATATTTCTGCTGGATACCGACAACCCGGGCACGATCCCCGTGACGATGACCGTCGAGAAGGGTAACGGCGTAACCGAAGTCATCACGCGGGAATGGCCCAGGGGGCGCTTCATCCTGGTCTACGCGTCCATCAACTCGAGCTCGCAGAACGTCCGTATCTTTTCCACCTATTCGGATAATTACGGTGCCGACTGGAGCCCGCCGAAACAGGTCGCGAACACGACCGGCATCGACACCGGTGTGGCAGTTGCTGCCATTGGCGACAACGTTGCCTACCTCTACCGGCAATTCAAGGACGACAGCGGCGATAACGCCGACGCTGTTTACGTAGCCATGTCGACAACGCGCGGTCAGACTATCCGCAAACCGAGCCTCGTTGTTGACAACCTGTGCGCATTCGACCAGCCCACGTTGTCGGGCAGCCCCGATCCGGATGCGTCGCCGTTCCAGACAATTGCGTCGCGCACCAACAACTTCGTTGACGTCACGAGCGATGGCAGCAATTTCGTCGCCGTCCTTGCCAATCGCCTGCCGGGACCGGACGGCTGCTTGTCGCGACCGTTCGAGTACCAGGCCGGTTCGCGCGTACTCGTAACCACGGCCGGCGCCAGGGGCAATAACTGGAGTACGCCTGTTGAGATCGCGCCACGCAGCGGGCAAGGCTTGCCACGCGACGGCCACAGCTTCCAGTTCATGCCCGCTGTCGACTGCGTGCTCGGCCAGTGCCAGGCGATCTGGTATGACTCGATCCGCGACAGTATCCGCAACATCAGCTACCTGCAGTCCAGCGAACGAGCGGACTCGATAGATGCGTTCGTCAATTTCCCCTTTTTCGCCGATTTCTACTTGCCGCGCCCCGCTGGGAATCCGACTGAGGTCATCCAGTTCCGCCGTACAGCCGACGTCTTTACGCGCCGGTTCACTGTCGGCGCCGGTGGCGCGCCAGCGTTCGTCGACGCTGAACCCGTCAGGGTGACGCAGTTTCCGTTGATTGCGACTTCGCCGAATACCGTCACTGAATCTGAACAATTGCCATTCTCGCTCAAGCAATACAAGGGCAATACGGCCAGCTTCATGGGCGACTACATAGGGCTCGCGTCGCAAAAATTCCGCGTGGTACCGAGCTCCGACCCGACCGCGCCACCGCAGTACGAGCCGAATAACGGCCCCGCGTCCGGCCCGTTTGCGGACCTTTTGAAACCGTCGTGGTTCGCCTACTGGACCGATACGCGCAACGCGCGCGGCCAGCTCTATACGCAGAACCCGGAGGAGGCGGTGCCTTTCGAGAAGACTGCGATCGGCGGCGCCAACGTGAAGCTCGAGAAAGAATCAGAGCCGAACGAAACGGACCCTCCCGCGCTCGTCGAGGAAGGCACAAAGCTGAGTGCTGAGGGTCTCGAGGATTCAAATTCCGTCGAATTCTGCGAGCCGCCGGCCATCGCGCCGACCGCACCAGGACAAGTTCTGTTCGCATTCGACAACCAGAATCGCATCAAGGATGCCGATATTTTCGGCGCGCTGATCGAAGAACCTGCCACAGCGTGGGTACTGAATGTCAGCAAGGGTCTCGGCCAGCTGATTCCGGATCCTGATAATTCCGATATCCTGTTTCCGTTGCAACGCGCTTACGCGATCGCAGCGCGAAATGAAAAGGACAACGCGCCCAAGAAATTCCGCTTCCGGATCATGAACCAGCCCGTCGGGTTCGACGATAACGAGGCGCGAGCATCCTGGTCGCAGCTGCCGTTCAAGGACTTCGACAACTCGGAACAGTTGCAGGCGCCGGTTGAAGAAATCGACGCAACCGCCGGCCCACAGTCGAGCGTGACGGTCACGCTCTTCATCGTGTCCGAATTGGCGATCAACCCGGTCACCGTTAACGTATTCGAAGTCGAGGATGGAGACGAGAAGTTCGTCGAAACCCTGACCGTCAACGGCGCGCTCCAGGCAGGCGACCTGATTACGCCGTTCGGTTTCCTGCCGGACGTCAACGAAGTCGAAACACACGATCCCTTTGTTTTCCCGCCGACGGAAAGCGTGGACTTTTCCAACCCCGAGGTATGGAATCCCGAAGTCTGGAACCCCGAAGTCTGGAACCCCGAGGTCTGGAACCCCGAGGTCTGGAACCCCGAGGTCTGGAACCCCGAAGTCTGGAACCCCGAGGTCTGGAACCCCGAGGTCTGGAACCCCGAGGTCTGGAACCCCGAAGTCTGGAATGTCGGCCTCGAGGACGCCGATGATCTGGACAATCCCGAGATTCCGTCGCCCGACCTGTCGAACCTGACCGATGAGAGCGGCGACCCGTGGACCCCGGGCGAACTGGTAGCCAAGGTTGACGTGCAGTTCGCAGCGATGAACAACGGCAATACGACGACGGGTTATACGGCCGACTTCGCCGTCAATTCACCGCTGGTGCGCCAGCTGATACTGGATAACAAGGTCACGGCGCAGATCATCGTCTGGGAAGACGCGCGGGAGGACAGTTACCAGGCCTGTGATTTCGATATCACGGCCGGAGAAAACCGGATACTCGCAGTAACCGACATCACGTCGGACGACGAGGCGGGCCTGCTGACGCTCAAGATCCCCGACATAGTCAACAACCGCTTCGGCTCGATCACGTATTACCTCGAGTCGCGCGACAAGATCTACTTTACGATCCGCTTTATTGCATTCGAGGGCGTCATCAGGGCAATCGCGCCGGAACTCAGCGACGGTGGCATCTCCTACGTCGTGACCTCGCAGGCAGCTAACACGTACGAAGTGTCGCTGAACCCGGGGCTCGAGCAGGCGATAGAAAACAACGTCCCGCCGCTGTTGACGGTGAATGCCGCCGACTTCCCGGTCGAGCTGCGTGCCGAGAAGAACGCGCAGGGTGAGATCGGTTCGTTCTTGCCCGCAGACCTGATCACCGTAACGCCTGCCGACGAATTCGAACCGACGCCGACCGTCAGCTGTGATGCCGGATCGCTTGCAAGTCCGGTAAGCCCGGGCGAATTCGCCGCGCTCGGACTCGGCACCAGCGAGCTGAGTTGTTCAGCAACCGGTGAAAACCAGGTCACGGGCACGGTCACATTCAGCGTCGACATCGTCGACCAGGATCCGCCCGTTTTCGATGCGGTTCCGGACGACCTGTTAATCGAAAGGGAATCGATTGCGGGCGCGGTCGCGGACTATGTGCTGCCGACCGCGACCGACGAGATCGATGCGGACGTTTCGGTCGCCTGCACGATCCCGAACTCGACGGGCGGACCCGACCCCGATCCGTTCCCGCCGGGCAGCGTCGCACCGTTCGATCTGCCGGGTCCGTCAACGTCAACGATCGTGACCTGCGTTGCGAGCGACGATGGAGGAAAGACCGCTACCACGACATTCACAGTCACGGTACAGGACACGACGCCGCCGCTACTGACGGCGACTGCCGACATCCCCCCGGTTGACGCAACGAGCTCGGCAGGGGCGATGGTCGCCTTCGGCACGCCGACGGCGACTGACGCCGGCAACGTTACGGTCGGCTGCGATGCCACCTCGGGCAGTGTCTTCCCGATAGGAACGACAACCGTAACCTGCACGGCGACCGACGACGTGGGCCTGAGCGCACAGGATCAGTTCCTGATCATCGTGGCGGACACAACGCCACCGGACATAACGGACGCGCCCAACGTATCGTTCGAAGCCGACACGACAGGTGGGGCGGTTGTTACGTTCACTGCCCCGAGTGCGACCGACTTCGGAGATGCGATCGCGGTTGAATGCAAGGCATTTGAGCCACAGGTAACCGTCGTATCCGGCGATTTCTTCCCGATCGGAGTTACGACCGTCACCTGCACGGCGACGGATGCCTCCGGGAATTCTTCGAGCGACACGTTCGACGTCACCGTTACTGACACCAAACCACCAGAACTCACGGTGCCCGACGACATTACGGTGATCTTCGGGGCGACTGTGACCTACGAGGCCAGTGCTACCGACATCGCCGACAGCGATGTGGACGTTAGCTGCAGCCCGCCCTCCGGAACGGTATTTCCAATCGGTACGACGACGGTCAACTGCACAGCCACTGACGATGCCGGCCTGACCGATAGTGGCTCGTTCAGCGTCAATGTCGTGCTCGGCGGAACGTCGAGCCTCAGTACCAACAAGAAGTCCGTGAACTCCGGCGCGGTCGCCGGTTTCACCTGGGTCTGGGAAGACTTCCTCGGCAACCCGGTCGACGTGGGCGTAGGCAACCAGGATGTCGAGGCCCGGCCGGGCGAGTGCCCGTCAGAAGCAGACGATGTTCTGAACGAGGACCCCGGGACCAGCGATATCCGGCAACTCGCGGACGGAAGCTGGACCTTCAATTGGCAGACGGTTGATGACGAAGGCAATGAGATTGACCCGGGCACTTATTGTTTCTCGGTGATCCTGTTGACCACGGATCCCCAGCAGAAACAGTCGGCGGAATTGAGGGTACGGTAACCGGGAAATTTATTGCAGCCGCTGGCGGACGTCTTCCGCCAGCGGATCTCCCGCCGGACGCCGGGACAGGAAGGTATTGAAATTCTCGGCGGCCTCGGCGCTCATGCCCAGTTCCGCCTGCGCCCTGCCTTGCCAGTACGGCAGTGTCGCTATGTAGCGGTATGATGGCAGATCATCCAGGAACACCGCCATCGCCTCACCATGCCGATCCGCCGCCGCTGTAAACTCGTCCAGCGCTTCGACGAAATAGCCGGCCTCGAAATACGCACGCCCAAGGTAAAACCGAATCAGCCAGAGATCGGCAATGTCGACGGCAGCCGTCAACTCCTCTATCGCAGGAAGATTTTTTCCAGACTGAAGCGCGATGATGCCACCAATAAGTCCCGCATAAGCGCGGGACTGCGCTGATAGCTTTTCTGCCAGGGTGTCCGCAATTTCCCGCGCACGTTCAGCCTCACCGGCAGCCAGGTAAACCAGCGCTGCGGGCACCAGCGTTGCATCCGTGCTGACTAATTCCAGCCCCTTGCCAACCGCCTCGATAGCGGCAGTATTGTCACCTTCAGCGATGTATGCCTCTGCCAGGGCCAGCCGTTTCACGGCTTCGCCATAACGGTTGCCGGTATCGGTGTCCTTGGGGATTTCCTTGACCAGGATCTCGCGAGCACGACCAAAATTCCCGGCAAACATTTCCAGGTCGGCGAAGCCGAGGCCTGCGGTCGACGCGCCGCGCGAACCAGTTGCCCGCATGCTCTCATAAGCTGCCCCGGCAGCAGACAGGTCGCCCTCAGAGAGCGCCTGCATTGCAATAGGCAGCCACACGGCAAACCAGGTGGGATCAAGCTCGCGGACGGTCTGCGCTTCCTCTACCGCCGTCGCAAGGTCGCTCGAGTACATCGCGTACAGCGCGTAGTTCGACCTTGCTATCGCGTTGGTCGGGTAGATATCCAGCGCCTGCTTGCCGGCATCGAGCGCCTTGTCGAATTCCAGGGCGAGAAAATACTGCACGGCCAGGTTGTTATGCCCGACATGATCTGCCGGGTATTTTTCGACAAGCGTCTCGTAGGTCTCTATCGCCTTCTGTACGTTTCGGGTAACGCCCCAGTAATACATACCCTGGGTGCGCAGCCTTTCCCTTTCGGTCATCGAACCGAGATTGGCCATCGCCTGCTCCCACGCATCCCCCGCTTCGTCAATGAGGCCAAGGCTGCGAGCTGCGACCGCCCACCCGGAATACGCGCGCCCGAATTCCGGGTCGTGCTCAATGGCGGCACGATAGTGCTCGATTGCTTCGGCATATTTGGCGTTGTACTGCAGCTGCTGCGCCGTGTCATATTCCCGCGCCGCTTCGAGCGACATTGCGGTATACGTCTCTTTAACCTCGAGATCGTCGCGATCCACCGATTTGTCGCCGAGTTCTTCACGCATGTCCGCTGCCAGTTCGCGCATGGCGCCCAGTACTTCGAGTTTGTTCGCTGCGGTCGCATCGGCTTCAGCGATGATCTCTCCGCTCGTTGGCACGACGGCGCTCACAGCCAGATCGAGCTTGTTACCATCCGGAACGATCGAGCCCGCGAGCACCAGCTTGATGCCTTCTCTTGCGGCGATAAGCTGTGCAACCTCGGCATTCAGATCGTCACTTGACTGGAGTTTCACTGCGAGTTTCTTGGCAGCCGCTCGCTCGTAGCTCGACACGAAAGCCGCCCCTTCGAGTCCGATCTGTAACGCCTGCTCCAGCGAACCCTCGAACAGCGGATCGCCGGTCTGGTTGTCGAAATCCGCAATCAATACCGAAACAGGCTCAATCTCCACCGGCGGTATGGCGGTCAGGTTGAGGTAAATGGAATACGCCAGCGCGGCGGCAACGAAAACGCCGGTAACGGATCCGGTCGCAATGATCGCCTTGCGTTTTTTCTGGCGTTTCAATTCGCGCTGCTTTAGTGCATCGAAGCCCACGCCGAGCATGCCGGCGATCAACTTCAGCTTGGCGTTGAATTTGCCGTCCGCATGCGGTCTCGCATCCGCCGCGATCGGTTCCGCAGGCTCATCCGACAACACACCGTCAGCGCCCATCTGAAAGCGAACTGCCGGCGGAAAGCACTCCTGGTCGGTGCCCGGCTCGCCATCGACGATCAGGCAGAAGACCCGGTTCTCACGGCCGAGACGTTTGTAGGTGAGGACTTCCTCGTTGGTCCAGTGCGACTTGGCCGCATTCGGTGAGCAGATGACGATCTGGCAGGCAGAATCCTCCAGCGCCTGAGTCAACTCCGCGCCGAGGCTGGCTGAAGACGATAGTTCCTCGCGATCCCGAAACACTTTCCCCATGCGTTCGGGAACGGTACCCATGCCCGTCTCTTCGCCGACGAGATACTTCGGGACCTTGAAGGTCTCGAGCGCTTTGTGCAGCCACGACGCCCATTTTTCGTCCTTGTGGCTGTAACTGATAAAAGCGCGGTATTTGTAATCCGCAGACACGGTTATCGCTGGTTCCTGTCAGGCTCCCGGAACAGGATGATATTAGATACGCTGGCAGATTTCGCCGTTATTTGTAATGCAACACGGGAACCACAATGGGCCCGCAAGGGCGCCCCGTTTAATGTAATCTCGCACCTGCAATGATCAGGCGCAGCAGAATTCGTTTCCCGGCGGAGGGCCACCGGTGCTGAAGATCAATCCGAAGCGGATCGCGATTCCGCTGGTCATCGCTGTGACCGGCCACCGCGACCTGGTCCCGGAGGAGATCCCGGGTATCCGCGAGCGGGTGCGAAGCCTGCTCGCTGATCTCGCAAAACGTTACCCCGAACGGCGCCTGCGCGTGATGTCGCCGCTGGCCGAGGGCGCCGATCGGCTGGTTGCCCGGGAAGCACTGGCCCTCGGGGTCGAGTTGATCGTCCCGCTGCCAATGCCGCGCGAGACCTATATCAAGGACTTTCAGACCGAGGAATCCGTACGGGAGTTCGACCATCTCTGCGCGGGAGCCAACGAGATCCTGGAGTTGCCGCTGGCCCGCAAGAACACGCTCGAAGACATCGCCGACTATGGGCCGGCGCGCGACCTGCAGTACGCGCAGGTCGGTATCTTCCTGTGCGCCCACTGCCATATCCTGCTCGCGATCTGGGACGGCAAGCTGACCGGTGACCTGGGCGGAACCGGGCAGGTGGTCCGCTTTCACCACGACGACATCATGGAGGGCTACACCGAGCGATCCACGGCCAGCCAGCAGATGCTCGTCGACGACGAAAGCGACCTGGTCTACCACATCGTCTGCTCACGAGACCGGCCCGATGGCGCACCGCACGAAGATTTCGAGCCACTGCAGACCTGGTGGTTCACAAAGGACGAGCAAGAGCCGCGAAGAACCTCGATACCGCCGCAGCACGAGGTCATATTCAGGCGAAGCGGTGAATTCAGCCGGGACGCCAGGCGCCATGCAGTCCGGATCAGCCAGGAGTGTTACCCGCTGTTCGACGAGGACGAGACGGACTATCTGCCGAACGGTATCAAGACGATCCACTACCTCTTTTGCATCGCGGACTGGCTGGCCATTTTCTACCAGAAGCGCGTACTGTTCGCGTTGCGGGTGACCCACGCACTGGCGTTCCTGATGGGCCTCATGTTCATCCTTTACACCGACTGGGCGGCAACCAATACCTACATGTTCGCTTTCCTCGGATTCTTCGCCCTCGCCTATGCCGTGCAGCGGCTGGCGACGCGCAGCGCGTGGAATCGAAAGTACCTCGACTACCGTGCGCTGGCAGAAGGCCTGCGCGTCCAGTTCTACTGGGCGGCAGCGGGCGTGACGAGCGAGAACGAATCGAAATTCGCTCACGACAACTTTTTGCAGACGCAGGATCCGGAACTGGGCTGGATACGTAACATCATGCGCGTCGCCGGGACGCGCTGCGACGCGCACCCGGAAACCAGCAGCAAAGGGCTGGCGTTCGTGCTGCGCGAATGGATCGGCAGCCCGACGAGCGGCCAGCTCGGGTACTACCGGCGCAAGGCGGACGAGCGTCTGAAGAAGTCCCGGAATACTGCGATCCTCGCCAAGATCGGTCTGCTGGTCAGCGTGCTCGTTGTCATAGCGATTATTATTTTCGGCTCAACGATGCCGGACACGTTGCGCGACCAGTTGATGGTACTCATGGGTTCGATCCTGCTGCTCGTCGGTATTCGCCACGGCTACGCGTTCAGTACCGCCGAGAGCGAGCTGATCAAGCAGTACGAGTTCATGCTGCGCATCTTCGGCAACGCGCGACGGCGTCTCGAAATCGCCGCCAGCAACAGGGAACGCCGCCTGGTCCTGAGGGCGCTCGGCGGTTCCTCGCTCGACGAGCATGCGCAATGGATCCTGATGCACCGTGAGCGCTCGATCGACCAGGCCGAGATCTGGCGCATGGGCGGCTGATCAGTCGCCGACTCCGGGTTATGTTAAACACGGCTGCTTTGTGTTGCTTGCCTGCAACGAAATCCATACTAGAGACCTGCTCTATTGCTTACATGAATTGGATGGCATATCCTCAGGAAATCTTTACGTTTTTACCAACCTCTGGTGGGGGATCACCGATGACTATCAAGACCATCTCGCGTGGCGCGTTTGCAGTAATCGCCACAATCATTGCCATGCCTGTCTTCGCACAAGAGCAGTCCGATGTGGCTATCTTCGAAGAAATTCTCGTTACTGCGACCAAACGCGAGCAAACGCTGCAGGAAGTGCCGGTAGCGGTATCGGTTGTGTCTGCCGACGTGATGAATGACGCGCAGGTGCTCGACATCAAGGACCTGCAGTTCCTCGTTCCGTCGTTGCGCGTCAGCCAGTTGCAGACCAGTGCGAACGCGACGTTCCTGATTCGTGGCTTCGGCAACGGTGC
>Ga0193947_1000019_pt1 | contig 34116 bp, 34 predicted proteins | sample FRT_01_MG_FD_161267 | JGI IMG/M metagenome (GOLD analysis project Ga0193947, IMG submission 161267) | Sediment microbial communities from the Broadkill River, Lewes, Delaware, United States - FRT_0-1_MG | ecosystem: Environmental > Aquatic > Freshwater > River > Sediment | place: USA: Delaware... | reverse complement strand
TGGGAATGATGAACCAGAATGTAGGACGCCCCATGTCATTCATGAACCAGTTCGCACCCTGGTAAACCTCTACCTGCAGGTCCGACCCGTGTTGAGGTACTATAATTCCCTGAGGGCACACTCAGCAATAATGCAAATAGACAAGGTGAATAATGAACGAATCAGTGGATCTTGAGCAGACTATCGATAAAGCCAGGTTTGAAGAAGAATACCTGAAGCTGCGTACCGAACTTCTGGACGCCCAGTTTGATCTCATCGAATCAAAACAGTTTCCGGTCATCCTGGTTGTTGCCGGTATGGAAGGTACCGGCGTCGTCGATGCACTCACCAGTGCGCACAAAGTGCTTGATGCCCGCCACGTGGTCACTTTCGCACTCGACACACCCACTCAGGAAGAGGCGGAACGCCCGCGAATGTGGCGTTTCTGGCGTGTGTTGCCACCCAAAGGTGAAATAGGTATATACGCAGGATCCTGGTACAGCACACCACTCACCGATCGCGTACTCGGCAAGACCAATGCTGGTCGATTTGATCAACAGCTGGATGCCATCAAGCGTTTCGAGACCATGCTGGCTGCGGAAGGCGCCCTGATCCTCAAATTCTGGCTGCACCTCAGCAAGAAAGATCAGAAAAAGCGACTGAAAAAACTCGAAAAGAGTGAACGCACCAAGTGGCGTATCGAGGAATCTCCATGGGGCGGCAACAAACGCTACAGTGATGTCAAAACCGCTGCCGAGCAAATGATGCGTGCGACAGGCACAGAGCAGGCACCCTGGATCCCTGTGAATGCGGTGGACAACCAAAATCGCACTCTGAGGGTCGGCAACACCATTCTCAACGCCATTCGTTCACGCCTTGAGCAAGCACAGGGCAGCGGGGCTCCACCGGCAACTGAAGCGGCGGCACCCGTCAGCACTCCCGATCATGGCCAGCAGACATGCCTGAAGACACTGGATCTGTCACTCAAACTGGAAAAAGAAGACTACAAGAAACAGCTGGCCCATTACCAGAACCATCTCAACGAGCTGTTGCGGAGCAGGAAATTCAGAAAACGTTCACTGGTACTCGTATTCGAGGGCAATGATGCCGCGGGCAAGGGTGGCTCCATACGACGGGTCATCGAGTTTATTGATCCACGTCGCTACCGCATCAATCAGTTTGCTGCCCCCACCGACGAAGAGAAAGCCCAGCCCTACCTGTGGCGTTTCTGGCGCCGCCTGCCGCGCCGCAATCATATCGCGATTTTCGATCGCTCCTGGTATGGCCGGGTACTGGTGGAACGGGTCGAAGGCTTTTGTGCGGAAGCGGACTGGCGACGCGCTTACGATGAAATAAACGACTTCGAAAAACAAATGGCCGACGCCGGCAGCATTATCATCAAATTCTGGCTGGCCATCGACAAGGACGAGCAGGAACGGCGTTTCAGGGCACGCGAAGAGACCGGCTACAAGCGCTATAAAATCACCGATGAAGACTGGCGCAACCGGGAAAAGTGGGACGAATACGCGGACGCCGTGTGCGATATGACTGATCTCACCAGCACCCCCCTAGCCCCCTGGGTCCTGGTCGAAGCCAACGACAAGTACTACGCCCGCGTCCATGTACTGCAATCTATCTGCGCGCAGCTGGAAAAAAACCTATAGGGCTGACATCCACGTGGCGGACCCTGTTCAGGGCCCGCCACCATTTTCTTCATTTTTCGGCTCCGCCACCCAGTACATCAGGTCGCGCCCGAGAAGCTGCGATAATTTTTCCACGTCGGCGCGATAATAGCCGCGCAGTGTTGCACGCATGCTATCCGACAACTCCTGTTCTTTCTCGGTTGCCTTATTGAACTTCTTGATGCGCTTGCGCAGGCCTTTGAGTTGCGACAAAGTCTTTGCATTGCTGAGCTGAATCAGACGATACGCCCAGGATGGCGGATTCATGACAAACTGCTGCAGCATGTGCGACTTGTAACCGGCGTTTCCACGTTTTGATTTGAATTCGCGACGGCCGTCATCATCGACACCGATAAACTCGAGCAGCTGTTCATAAACACGACGGGAATCCTTGATGAAATCATCAAACACCACCACGTGGCAGCGTTCCCGACCTGCTGTCTCGAACAGGCGCTCGACGTGACTCCCCAGACTCGCCACCTCCCCGTATTGCAATAACTCCGGGAGCCGGCAACGCTTCGGGATACTGCGCCCGGCACGCCGCTCACCCTGCAGCGCCCAAGCCTGAGAGAAATCCTTGACGTCCTCGTCGAGTGAAAACAGCAGCCGCGCATGGTAGGAACGCAGCATATCCACCGGATTTCTTACCGAGGCGATAAATTTCGCCCGGCTGTCGAATGCCAGCGCCCGTCGAATGGCATCAGGTTCATAGAGATAGGACACCGAGCCGTCACCAATGGCCTGGGAATCGCGCGCCAGGTTGGGATGAAAACGCTCGAGATACAGCCGCCGGACATCCTCGATCGCCAACGCCGAACGATCCTCCATGAAAAAATGGGTTTCTTTCGGTTTCGAGAAACTGATATGCGGATTACCGGCCAGCGCCTTGCTCAACGCCGTGGTCCCGCAACGCGGAGCGCCGACCACATAGAAACTGGGCGGCATATCCGCCAGGACATCGGTCACCAGCACAGGATCCGCGCCCTGGACAAAGGCCATGATATCGGCCTTACAACGTGGTGCTTCGACTTGTGGTGTCGTCGTCATAGAGATTCGATCCAGTAGCAGGAGAAAAGCCTGGTTTAGTGCTGACGCTCCCATTCGTGCAGATTTTTCATGGGATCCTTGACGTAGGCGCTGTATTTGAATCCATTGATCAGCGATTGGGTCAGCAGCCGTCCCGGCAGGCGCATCGGGCGGTCGACATCAAAGAACAGTACAACCCGCTCATCATCGGTATTGTTCTGCACCTCGTGCTCATAGTAATCGTCAAATACAATACATTCACCCTCTTTCCAGTGCAGAACCCGGTCGTCAACCCGAATCCAGCAACGCTCGCTGTCGCGGGGAATCTTCAAGGCAAGGTGGATACGCACAATGCCATTGGTTGGTCCCCGATGCGGAGGAATATGATAGTGCGGGGCCAGTATCGAGAACCCGGCGTTACGCAGACCGGGAACCGTCTCCAGCAGACGGGTAGTCTGCGGACAACGCCGACAGTTCGGCTCAAACCGGTCACCGAACACGTTGAGCACGAAGGTCTTCCAGTTGTCGCCCTTGGATATGCGCTTTTGATAGGGTGAAAGTTCATGAAAGCTGGGCAGACTGTCGCGGTGCCTGAGGACATCGTTTAACTCTTCCCGGATTTTCTCCCAGTTGCTTTCCAGTCCCTCAATCCACGGAAAAACGGAACGCTGGAAAACCGGTTGATCGCCGATCAGGGACTGACGCCCTATAAAATCGGCCAGAGTATTGAGCAGAAAACGCCCCGATCGCTTGACCGTTTTACGCCTGACAGAGCGGATGAATTCACGCATCGTATTGCGCAAGCATTAATTGTTTTAACACACCATCGCAACCTGCGCCCTGCACTCGGCGCAACCCACACGTATTGGAATACCTGAGCATCATAATTATTGCAAATTCACCGAAAATATCCGCTGTTTCCCCGGGAAACAGATTTACCTCAAGCCGTCGAAGGCGCGACCATTCCACAGGCCCGAACATCCCGATTTTAAAGCAATTATGTCTGACTTTTCCACACACGGATATCAGCCTGCCGATAAAAAAACGGCAGCGGGCTACAAAAGCCTGTTGATCAACAACGAGTTAAGCCTAAAACAACACTTTTATGGGCCTGCAGCCAGTTTCCGGCAGCTGAATGCCGTGTATTGCAGAAAGATCAGTGCGTCAGGAACGGCTGCCTGTCGCTTACGTTTTCTGCGCCGGAGGGCGGCGCTCCCGCGACCTGCATTCAAGTGCCGGTTTGAAAATAACATTATGCCTGCAACAATCGGCAATCTGCATTACACTGCGGATTGCCGGGATAGTGAAAAGTCAACAACCATCCGACATGACTGCCGACGCAACTGACAACGGATACCTGCTGAGTTTTACAACACCGGCAGCGGGCACCTTGCAGATCACCCTGGCGGGGAGCTGGCAGGTCCGGCAGGCCTTGCCGGCCACCACGCAACTCGACTCCGAACTGAAAAATCACCCGGACCTGCGGCAGATCCGTTTCGATAGTGACGCCATGACCGGCTGGGACAGCGCCCTGCTGACCTTCCTGTTGCGGGTAACCGCCCTTGCCGAAGAGCATAAGCTCGAGGTTGACCAGAGCGGCTTGCCTGACGGCGTGCAACGTTTGCTGCAACTCGCCGCGGCGGTCCCTGAACGCAAGGGCGCCCGTCGCGAATCGAGCAAGATAAGTTTACTTGCCCGCGTCGGCATCCAGGCGACCGCTGTCGCCGGTTCAACAACCGAGATACTGGCGTTTGTAGGCGAAGCCACCCGCAGTCTGGGCCGCCTGTTTCGCGGCAAAGCCCAGTTTCGCGCTTCCGACCTGCTGTTGACCATTCAGCAGACAGGCTCCAAGGCACTCGGTATCGTCGCCCTCATCAGCTTCCTGGTTGGCCTGATCCTCGCTTACATCGGTGCCGCGCAGCTGGCGAGTTTCGGCGCCACCATGTACGTCGCAGACCTGGTCGGCATCGGCATGGCGCGTTCCATGGGTGCCATGATGACCGGTATCATTATGGCCGGCCGCACCGGAGCCGCGTTCGCCGCCCAACTCGGCACCATGCAGGTCAACGAAGAGACCGACGCCCTGGAAACCCTGGGCATTTCTTCCATGGACTTCCTGGTGCTGCCGCGTATGCTGGCGCTGATCCTGATGATGCCGCTGCTGTGTATCTATTCCGACCTGTTCGGCATTCTCGGCGGCCTGTTCGTGTCGGTGACGACATTCGATATCGGCATTGTGGAATACCTGCACCGTACCCGCGAGGCCGTGGAGATCAGGCATTTCGTGGTTGGCATCATTAACGCCACCGTGTACGGGGTACTGGTGGCGATTGCCGGCTGTTACCAGGGCATCAAGTGCGGCCGCAGTTCCTCGGCGGTGGGTGCTGCGACGACCTCGGCGGTGGTCAGCGGTATCCTGCTGATTGTGATTGCAACGGCATTTCTGACGGTGATATTCAATGTACTCGGTGTCTGACAGGGAGAACTTTCATGTCGTCGACAACTGAGGCGCATATTGAGGTTGAAGACCTGACCATGGCCTATGGAAGTTTTGTGGTCCAGCAGGACCTGACCTTTACCATACGGCGTGGCGATATCTTCATCATCATGGGCGACAGCGGCTGCGGAAAGAGCACCTTGCTGCGCCACATGGTCGGCCTCAAGCAACCGGCAAAAGGGCAGGTCTTGTACGAAGGCAGGGATTTCTGGTCCGCCAATCCTGTCGAACGCAAGGGTTTCATGCGCAACTTCGGCATGTCCTACCAGGGCAGCGCACTGTGGAGTTCCATGACACTGGCTGAAAATATCGCGCTCCCCCTGCAGGAATACACCGACCTGAATGCGGCGGACATGCGCGAAATCGCACGGCTCAAGCTGGCTTTGGTCGGTCTGGCGGGGTTCGAGGATTACTACCCGTCGGAGATCAGTGGCGGCATGATGAAACGCGCGGGGCTTGCGCGGGCCATGGCGCTCGACCCCAACATACTCTACTTCGACGAACCGTCGGCCGGCCTGGATCCGATCAGTTCCAGCCTGCTCGACGATCTGATCCTGGAACTACGCGACAGCCTTGGTGCCACCATAGTAATCGTCACCCATGAACTGGCAAGCATCTTCGCTATCGGTAACAATTCCGTATTCCTCGATGCCGAGAAAAAAACCATGACGGCAACAGGCAACCCCAAACAACTGCGGGACGAATCAAGCGACCCGAAAATCCATCGCTTTCTCACGCGAGGTAAAACATGAGCCAGAAGGCCAGTGCCACTGCGATCGGCGCCTTTGTACTCGGGGCGATCGCCCTGATTGTCACCGGGCTGCTCACGTTCGGGTCCGGGAAGTTCCTGAAAGACGTCGAAAACTATGTACTGGTCTTTCGCGGCAACGCCAAGGGTCTGAACATCGGTGCACCGGTCAGCTTCCGCGGTGTAAAATTCGGATCAGTCAGTGATATCCAGCTGATCTGGGACGCATCAACCGATCAAGCATTCGTGGAGGTCCTGGTAGAGGTCGACGGCGACGCCTTCCGCGAGGTTCAAAGCCAGCCGGGCGTGGACCTGGCGGAAGACAGGAACATCTTAACCCACCTCATTGACGACCTCGGTCTGCGCGCCAAACTGGCCCCCCTCAGCCTGGTCACCGGCCAGCTCTATATCGAGTTCGACTTCTTTCCGGATACCGAGGCGAAGCTTTATGGCTTTAATACGAAATACGATGAATTCCCCACCCTGCCCTCCACCATCGAGGAACTGGAGGGTATATTGCGAACTGCCGTTGACAACCTGAAGGACCTGCCGTTCCGGGAAATTCTCGACAAGCTGGCGTCAGCGGTTGAAGGCATCAGTAGCGTCCTCGATAAGCCTGCCATCAAAGACACACCTGAAGTTTTGCACCGCGCGCTGCTCAATCTGCGTGACCTGACCGGCAAACTGAACGAACAGGTTACGCCGTTGACCGAAAGCCTGACGCAGACATCGGACGAAGCCAACGCTGCATTCGCCGATATGCGTCAGATTATGCGCGATGAACGCGGTGACATTGTGCGCCTGGCGGAGAGCGTGGAAAGCGCTGCCGGGCAGGCGCGCGAGGTCCTCAAGCAGACCGGGACAGTCATATCAGCGGTGGATGCCGCCGCCATAGATCGTCTAGTCCAGGAACTGTCCAGAGCGGCGGTATCCATCCGGGTATTCGCCGATTACCTGGACCGGCACCCCGAAGCATTGATCCGCGGCAAGAAGCAGTAACAGCCGCTTCAAACCGCCCCTCACAATGGCCTTTGCCCTACGGCTTTGGCAATTTACTGAACATCTCGCTGACGGCATATTCGAGACGTTTCTTGCTGTCCTCGCTGCTGCGCTGCGCCTGCACATTGGCAGTGGCCACGCCGGCCCAGAGCGCTTTGCCGTTGATCGGGCTGATGAATATCACCGCAAGGGCACCCTTGGGGTTGTTCTGCAGCACTTCCATCTCCTGCTTTGGATCTTCCTTCAGCTCCAGTGTCGCCATGTCCACGCCGGCGATATAGGCGACCAGCATGTCCGGACCCAGCTCGACTTCCGAAACACCGCGCTTGCGCAGTTCACGATCGATCAGAAACTGTATCTCCGCATCGGCATCGAACGCCCGCGGTTCCCACTGCCCCTGAGGATCATTGAGTATCTGCGCCGTCGCGACCCAGGCGTAGCTTTTTAACTCGTTGATTTTGGCTCCGGGGGCAGCCTGCGCCTCGACAGTGATATCGCTGGTAAGCGCCGTGGAGGCGCAGCCGCTGATTAGGAGCGCCGTAAATACTGCAACCAGGATAGAATGGCATTTGATCATAGTGACATCTCCCTTTGTTTCAGATCAGTTGTTATACAGAAACTTCATTCTTCGTCATCCCACAGCGGTAATACTCTTTTCCACCTGCGGTCCTTTTTTTCGACCGCCTTCCCCGCCGCTTTTTTCTCCCGCGATTTTATCAGGTCCTTCTCATAATTCGCACACACCGAGGCATCACCGTCGCCGCGATCGAGCTTGTCCTGCGCATAGTCAGCGGCAACCATACCGGCGAACACATAGGGGGCGAAAATGAGCGTGCCAAAAGTCAGGGCGGCTGACTTCACCGGGATTGCCTCAATCGAAGGGTCGTTCAACGCCCCCCTGATGTTGACAGGTTCGGCCTTGACAATCAGCCGGCTCTTCTTTTTGGGTATGAAAGTGTAATCGACCTGTTCCCTGCCCAGATCGACTGTTCCCTCACCCGCGATGGTGATGCGGTCGGTGTCCATAAAGAAAGCGTTGGTGATTACCAGGCCCTGTTCGATGCTGTAATCCGCGATGGCACAGTTGACATCGTCGTAACGTCGCTTCGCCTGATTGGAGGCCCAGCCGACAATATCCACGAACAACAGGTTTAACTTCGATTGACTGATCTTGCCGTGCTTCATGGTGACATAGAATTTGCCCTGCAGATTGGCAGCCAACTCGTGCGGACTTTTACCCGCACCGGCCAGCGATATATTGACGTCGACCTTGGCATCCTTGGATTTGAACTGCCCCCTTGTTTTCGACTCCTCGAAGTTAAAGCCCCGCCAGGGATCAAGATTCTCGCCCGACAGACTGAAACTGAACTTCGGCTGCTCCCCGGTATCGAGCTGCAGGTCCAGACTGGCCTGGCCTTTCGGGTAGACCAGGGTGGCAGGTCCGACCGACAGACGACCGGATTTCAAGACCGCCCGGGCATTGGCCGACAGGGCCTCCGAATTGGCACGATCGAAAGACAGGATATCAACGGTCAGATCCACATCTGCCTTTTTCAGCCAGTCCAGATCCATCGGCTTGCGGGAAAACACCGGCTGCTTTGCTTTCTTGTTCTTTTTCTCTTTCTTTTTCTGTTCACGGTCCCTGGCCAGTTGTTCGCGCTTCTTCTCAGCCGGGTCCGGTAAGAAGAAATTCTCTGCCGTGATTCTTCCCTTGATCTGCGGCGGACTGGACTGAAAATCCGTATTGAGCAGCAAATCGAGCTTCTCCTCACCCGAAGTCAGGTGCGCCTTTAACAGGCTGCCTGCATCGGCCCCTGTAAGCTGGGCATCCATCTCAACAAGCCCGTGTCCCGGCCATTCCAGATCAAACAGCGCCCACCACAGATTGGCATCCCTGGCCTTCACCTGGCCGTTGAGCTGGAAAGTTTGAGGCTTGCTGAAGTCGTCGAAGCGACCCTCCAGCTTCAGGCTCAGCAGATCCGGTTTGTTGCTGTCAATGCGAAGTGAATCGATTCCCAGTGCACCTGTACTGTCGGAAATAATCATATGGCCGGTCAACTCACCCAGATCGGGCAGTTGCTGATTGTCTGCCAGGCGTGCAAAGTCACGTCCGCTCATGTTCAACACGGTCTCTATGTGCACCTTGCCGGGCGTATACAGATCCCCGATAGAACCGGTGGAAGTCAGTGCCGGGCTGTCCCGCTCACCGACCACCATCCGCATGGACTCAACGCCAAGCGCCTTGTCCTTGTCGATGATCGCGGCGTTTGCGACAACGGGACCCAGATCCGGCATCTCGAAACCGAATGCCTGTGCCAGCGCCCGGCTGCTCGATGAATGCACCTTGAGTTCCAGATCCGTATCCTCCAGACGCCACTTCTTCTCGGCGCTGAGGTGGCCTACACGACCGCTTGCCTGTACCCGCAGGATGTCCTCGTCGCCGATGTTGAGCTCGAGTTCGTCGATAAGCAGTTTGGTATCGGTACCTGTGATTATCGAACGCATGTCCAGCCGACCGATAGGCGGTATCGTCCTGTCCAGTTTGAAGAGTTTATTGAGCTTGCTGACGTCGTCTGTCCTCGCCCTGTGATCGATCCGGAGACCCTCCATACTGAATGCCGGCAGGAAGGTGACCCTGTCCGCCGAACCCTTTTCCCAAATGTCCAAAGGCTCACCCGGCGGTGTCACCAGCTTGTAGTCATCGATACGGTGTTGACCGTCCACGGTGTGCAAGCGTCCCTGTGACTGGTAGGCGAGCGGCGGAAAGTCCTGTTCAGTCCAGGCACTCAGGAAGCCGGTATCACGCCCGCTCATGCTCACTGCGAGATCCATCGATGCAATAGGATCGGGTTGATCCCAGTCACCGAAATATATCCGGCCTTCGGCAGCGATCAGTGTCTTACTCTTGTCACCGGCCGACAGCCTGATCTGATTCAGCTCAAGTGCCCGGGTATCGCCCTCGATGCGGTAGCCCAGTTCCAGCGGGCCAGATAGCGGTAATTCCATGCCGGCACGTTCGGCCATGAGCGAGGTCTGGGTCGCTTTCATGCTGACGTCCAGATCATAGCCCGTGTTGGGCTCGTCACTGAGTGGGAACTGCGCGATGCGGCCATCCAGGTCCACCTCGATACCCTTATCATCGCGTGTCCGGATGACGATATTCCCCAGCGCCGGGGCACCGCGCGTGGAACCAATATCAACCGTACCGGTAATGGCGCCGAACTCGGGGATGTCATCGAAGATCAGGATGCGTGCTGCACGGGTGGTGGGCGCATTGAATGCGAGCTTGAGGTCGAGGTTTTCCACTTCAGGTGCCTGCAGCAGCTGCGTCAGATCGAACTTACCGGTGAGCGACAGATCGAGTTTATCCGCGCTTCTGGCGTTGAAACTGAATTCCTGCAGTGTGAGTCGTGACTGATCACCGCTAATCCGCGCAGTGAGTGCAGCGGTATCCAGTGCGCCCAGGGTGTCCGGTAAAACCGGTGTCAACCAGGCGGCGTCGCTGAGCCGGCCGCTCAACGCAAGTTCGGCACCTTCCAGTTTGACGGCGTTGGCAATGCGGCCGTCCAGCTTCAGGTCGGACTGCCCGGGACCAGACCAGTTGGCCGACAGATCCTCAACGGCTAGCTGCGCAAAAGGCCCCTTGAGCTGCCCACTGGCGCTCAGCCCACCCGGGATACTGATCTGTCCGTTCACAGCGGGGATTTTGTTCAGGTCCGGGATATGACTTTGCAACCTCGCCTCGACAACAGCCTCAGCTTGACTGTAGTCGACCTGGCCCACGGCAGAAACTTCGAACAGGGCACTTTTCACGGCAACCGAAAAGGGCAGCTGCTTCCGCGCCAGCGCCTGATGAATATCCGGCAGCGTGGCGTCTATGAAAAATCGTTCTCCCGCCACGTCAACCTGGGCGGAGAGTCGCGGTATATGCTTATCCGGGTCCCGGCGCAGCGAAAGCTCATTGACCCGGGTGGCAGGCAGCTGATGCTCGTCGCTCTCGTGGAAAATCGAAAGCTCCGCAATCTGCAGCTTGTGTAACACCGGTCGCAGCCTCAGTGCAGAAAGATCCAGCTGTACCGGCCTATCAACACCAGGTTCCTCTGCCACGACACTTTTCAGCACATGAACACGGGTGTCGCCGAGCAGCAGGTGTGGGATATCCACGCGGCCTGTCAACAGGGCCGGCAGGCTGACCTTCAGTCGCAGCGAACTGGTCTCGACCCGGTAACGGCCATCGACATCATCGACAGCCAACTCGCTGATACTGAGTTCCGGCGTCCAGGTCCGCGAAAGACTGGCGCCGTCCTGGTAGCTGATGCGGGTATCAGACGCCGTTTCCAGGCGTTTGACAAGTAGCGGTACCAGTGTCGAATCTCCAATCAACAGCCAGCCACCGGTTGCGCCCAGCAATACAGCAGCGAGCGTTATCAGCAGGGCAAACAGGATTCGTTTGACTGTTGTCATGCGCCGTTAATCCATAAAAAAACCGGGGCTGTTGGAGAACAGCCCCGGCTATTGTACAAGCTAAAAAGGGTGATCGGTGTTCGTCAGGAAGGAACGGCCCGAATTCCCGGATATTTAGTGTGTGACAACTTCGATAACCACACGCCGGTTCTGCGCGCGGCCCGCATCGGTGTCGTTACTGGCAATCGGTTCACTCTCGCCCCTGCCGCTGACCTGCAGAGTCTGCTGCGGCACATCACCCTCGGTGGCAAAATAATCGGCGACGGCCTGGGCACGGCGTTCGGAAAGTTTCTGGTTGTAGGCTTCAGGACCGACAGAGTCGGTGTGACCGATAATATTCATGTGTGCCACGTTCTGGCGCAACAGCGGGCGAAAAGCCTCGATTTGCTGATTGACAGCGTCGAGTTCCTGTCGGTCTGCCGCAGTCAGATCAGCACTGTTGAACTCGAAGCTAAGGTTCTGGATAAACTGTTCCGCAACCACTTCTTCCTTGGCTGCCAGCACTTCACCGTCTTTGACCACCGTGGTTGCCTTGACAATAGCGACGTCTGCCCCCACCGGCTGATTGTCCGCCTGGACCTCTTTATCGACAATGGTCTTGTAACCGCACTCTTCGAGTAATTCCTGGCTATCCACGAAAGTGGTTCTCACGCAGTCACCGGAACCGGATTGCACGGCTTCCCCGGAGGAACTCTTGACATAGCCGTCCACCGTCAAATCATCGACGGCGTGCGCCGGCAGGCTTACCACCAGGGTCGTTGCCAGGGCGATGGCGGTTTTACAGTTCAGGTGTAACATAATGACTCCTTGATCTTTAATATTAGGCCTTGACTAAAAGGTACTGAAAAATCGGCGTTGAAAACTTCATACGGTTTGCTGGCGGCGGAGTATAGCCCAAGCCCGCTTAATTATTACCATTTTTTACTCACTTTGGCATATTTTGCACCATGTTATCAAGTATTTCAATGTATACTTAATTTATGTAAAGCTATGATAAAGATCAAGTTTATTGGCTTCTCGCCTGGCCAACAGCGATAACGCTACAGAGAGTAAGACAAATATAGACAACCGTCTAGCCCGCTAGGCAGCTGTTTGTTAATTTCCTGATGACCCTTCAACGGAGCACCTGTATCCATGACCTATCGTTCCATCCTGCCAATGATCTGCCTGTTGTATTTTTCCCCGCTGCTGACGGCCAATGAGAGCGGCATTCGCGATCAGATCCAGCGTCATGTAGAGCGCATCCAGGCGGGCGGCGATGCGGCTATCGATGGAGAGGCGGTGGCGTCGGTGCAGGTACTGCCGGCGCTGTACGAGCAGCGCAACTACACACGCATATGGACCCGCCCTGATTCGGTCAAGCAGCTGTTCGACGTACTTGGAAGTATCGATGAAGACGGACTGGATGCCGCTGACTACCATGCCGAGGCATTGATGGCGCTGCAGGCACAGTTACGTGAGACCACCACAGCCAACCCGGCGCTCAGCGCCCAATACGACATTTTATTGACAGACAGTCTGATCCGTCTGGGCTACCACCTGCTGGTCGGCAAGGTGGATCCGCTGGAGCTGGATAACCACTGGAACATGGAATACACCATTGGAGACCTGGATACCACACTTGAGCTGGCGACAGCCATCCAGCAGGGCAAGGTAACCGGACTGGTCAACCGTTTACGTCCGCAGGCGTCGATTTATGCAAACCTGAAGGCGGCTCTCGCCCGCTATCGCAACATCCAACAGCGCGGCGGCTGGAAGCCGATAACACCGGGGCCGACGCTGAAACCAGGCATGAACGACGCCCGCGTCAGCGAGCTGAGAAAGCGCCTTGCGGCAAGCGACGACCTGTCGTCTGCCGATCTGACCTCAAGCCTGTTTGACGACGACGTGGAAACGGCTGTGAAAAAATTTCAGCGACTGCATGGCATGGAAGCTGACGGTCTGGTCGGCAAGGCAACGCTGGCGGCGATGAACGTACCGGTTGAGGCCCGCATTGACCAGATCCGTGTCAACCTCGAACGCGCCCGCTGGGTGCTCAGAAACCTGCCGGATGAGTATGTAATGACAGACATCGCAGGTTTCCGGGTTACCTACGTCCGCGACAATGAAGTGATCTGGCGATCCCGCGCCCAGGTTGGCAAACCCTACCGCAAAACACCCGTATTCAGATCAGAGATCACCTATCTCGACATCAATCCGACCTGGACCGTGCCACCCACCATCCTGTATCAGGACATCATACCCAAACTCCGGAAAGACCCGGACTACCTGAACAGGAAAGACATGCGGGTACTGGAGTACAGCGGCAAGCCCGTGGATGCCAGCACGATTGACTGGTCAAAATATTCCAACGGACGATTCCCCTACATGATCCGTCAGAACCCCGGCCCACAGAATGCGCTGGGGCGGATCAAGTTCATGTTCCCCAACAAGCATTCTGTTTATCTCCACGACACGCCAAACAGATCGCTGTTCGGGCGAACCGAGCGGGCGTTCAGTTCCGGCTGTATTCGCGTCGAGAACCCCTATGACTTTGCGCAACTTCTGCTGAAAAGCGATCAGTGGAACAAAGCAAGAATAATGGAGATTGTCGATTCCAGAAAAACAACCTCGGTACCCCTGCCCAGTCCGGTCACCGTGATCCTGCTGTACTGGACTGTGAATGCGGGTGACGACGGCCAAATCGTTTTCAAAAAGGACATCTACAACCGTGACGGCCCGATACTGGCCGCGCTGAAACGCCCTTTCCGGTTCAGAAAAGGCCCGATACTGGATCAGGCACAATCACCGCGTTAACTTTTGCTCAGCCAGCTCGTTAGTCATCCCTGTAAGCAACAGAGGACTACACGATGCGAACCATCAGACTGACAATTACTACGTTGATACTAAGCGTTTCCAGCCTTGCCCTCGGCAACGCCGCACTGGCGCACGGCTACAGCGGCAAAGCGGCCTACCGCGACCATGGACATCACCAGCGTCACTATCACACGCCGCGTTATCCGTCGCCGCCTCACGCCTATAGCCATGATCAATATCAATACAAGCACCATGGCAATCACAAAAAACACAGCTATTACAGACACTTTGGAAAAGTCTCTGACTGGCGTCGCCATCCGCACAGGTTTAACGGCCATCGTTCTGACGACAGCAACTACCGCGGTCACCGCGATAGTGATGGTCACCGGGCCGGCAGGGACGGGTACCGCAAGGACCAGACCCATAACCGCCGCGGCCGCGATCATTCGAAGCGAATACATACCGCTTCTGCGGGAAACGGCCGACATTGACTGAAACCGATCGTTCAGAATTGGTGACGACACGATGGAGACGGTATTCTTGAGACCGATGCAAGCGGACATCCCCACAGGCGAGCGGACAAGCGACCAGGCGTCATTGAACGATTTCCTCGCCGCGCTGCAGCACAAGGCGTACCACGTCGCTTATGGCGCCCTGTGGGACAAGGAGATGGCACTTGATGTGGTACAGGAAAGCATGCTGCGCTTCGTCCAGTATTACCGTGACAAACCCGAAACGGAATGGCCGGCGTTGTTTCGCAGTGTACTCAACAGCAGGATCAACGATCAGCGCCGAAAACGCCTGCTGGCTGCCAGCAAACGCAAGCTGCTGTCCTTAACCGGGCTGGCACTCGCCGATGCAGAACGGGACGAACACATGACCGAAGCCGAGTTATCCGGCTTCCAGCACGATGAGGGGATCAGCGATGCGGAAGCCGGTGTTACCGCTGTCCAGCTAAAGCAGCGGATCGAGCGCGCATTGGCGACGCTGGCAGAGCGTCAGCGCCAGGTATTTCTGCTGCGCGAGCAACTGGGTTTGAGTATTCGCGACACGGCGGATATTCTCGGTTGTTCGGAAAACAGCATCAAGCAACACCATTTCCGGGCACTGCGCGCGATGCGGGCGCAACTTTCGGAGGTATGGGAACATGAACAGGCCTGATCAACACCCGGATTCCGAATCACTGGACCAGCTGCGCGCTGGCCTGCTGGACGAAAATCCGTCACACAAATCCGTACTCGAGGCACATCTACAGCAGTGTTTCAGGTGCCGACAGCGTTATGACTGGCCGGCCGTACTGCGCCCGGATGACGCGCAGAAACAGCACCTGGACAGGCGACTCGAGCAGGCGCGGAACCAGGCACTACGGGTGCGGAATAAGACCGCCCTGCGCCGTTTTGCACCGCTGGCCGCCGCTGCCGCCATTGCACTGGTTGCCGTGCTGGTGGTCCAGCCATTGCAGTCGCCCGACACGGACGACACCCGGCTGGCGGGTGCGACACCCGGCGCAGTCCCCGAAATTTACGAAGATCTGGACTTCTATCTGTGGCTGACAGAGCATAAGACCTCGTCTGATTCTTCAACCTGATGACTATGAGAGCACACCTGAAACCACTGACCTCGACCCTGTTCACGCTGACCCTGTCGCTGTCGCTGCCGGCTGTGCCGCTCCATGCCGGCGTCGATGCCCAGCGTCTTTACCTGGCAGCACGTGGCGAGATTCCCTGGCAATCGCTGAGCCCGGAAGAACAACGTGCACTGCAACGCCACCGTGGCAACTGGGGCGATTACGACCACGAGCGCCAAAAGGACATGCGCAAAGGCGCACAACGCTACCTGGAGCTGCCGCCGGACAAGCGCCGCGAGGTGGAACAACAGCGCCGCAAGTATGAACAACTGAGCCCGCAGGAGCGCCAGCGACTGCGTAAGGAATACCAGCGCCAACGCAGATAGCCCCTGGGCTTCAAAACCCGAGCGGTGTCCCGAGTACGATGACGCTGCAGCATCATCGCGCCGGAGAACGGCGTTTATGCCTGGCTGTTTTCCGGGTGCTCCTGCAAGGTTAGGAGTAGTGGCCTATTCCCAGCCCAGCAGCAAGCCGGTACAATCGCGTCCCCCTTTGGTACCAGCCGGACGTCCCTATGCATCCCATGCACCCCATGCTGAACATCGCGGTGCGCGCTGCGCGCAACGCCGGAGATATTATCGTCCGCCACCTGAGCCGTCTCGACAAGCTGACTGTCGCCAGCAAGGAACGCAATGATTTCGTTTCCGAAGTTGACCGTGAGGCGGAAAACGAAATCATCGCCATCATCCGCAAGGCTTACCCCCATCACGCCGTGCTGGCGGAGGAAAGCGGCGCACACAAAGGTAACGAGGAATTTCAGTGGATCATCGACCCGCTGGACGGGACCACCAATTTCCTGCACGGTTTCCCGCAGTTCTCTGTTTCCATTGCACTGAAACACAGAGGCCGCCTCGACCAGGCCGTGGTTTACGACCCCATGCGTCAGGAGTTATTCACCGCGAGCCGCGGCAGCGGTGCGTTTCTCGATAACCGTCGCATCCGTGTCAGCAAACAGAACAGCCTCACCGGTGCCCTGCTGGGGACCGGTTTCCCCTACAAAGACCAGCAACACCTGCACGCCTACCTGGAAATGTTCAAAGCGTTAATCGTGGATACCGCGGGTATCCGTCGCCCGGGTTCTGCAGCGCTTGATCTGGCCTATGTCGCAGCGGGGCGCTTCGATGGTTTCTGGGAAATCGGTCTCAACGCCTGGGACATGGCGGCAGGCGTGTTGCTGGTACGCGAAGCCGGCGGACTGGTGGGTGATCTCGGTGGTGGCCACGACTTTCTTCAAACAGGTAATATCGTGGCTGCCGCGCCCAAGCTGTTCCCGCTGATGTTGCGCGAAATACGCCCCCACCTGAGCGACACCCTGGCGCACTGAATGTTAAAAATCGCGCCGGAAGCCAGCGTTTGCCGAACCATTGGAGCGCTGCAGGAGGGTTCTCCTGAACGCGACAAGCCTCAATAATGATGGCGGAGGACGGTGCTCCCGCGAGGCCCGCTATAAGATTTAGCCTGCCTTTCTCACCGGGCAGTGGGCGAGTGACGGACTCAAGCCTGTGCCTCATCCGCCGCTACCGAACGAGAGCCTGCAGCAACAGAACGAACCGTTTCTGCACAAGCAACCCATTGTAAAACAACTATAAAGAAGACCGCTCTTGTTATGAAACTCAGCGAAAAGGCACTCAGACTCATTGGTCTGACCGTATTGAAGAGCATGGATAAGAAAAACTTTCAGAACAACTCGAAACACCCCCGCAACAGCGCACCGCCAGGCGGCTACGGCCGGCCCAGGTTAACCATGGAAGCCAGGCTTAATGCCGCAAAAGCACCTGTGATACCTTTTCACAGGAAAAAACCCGCAAGCTGAAGCTGCCAATCTTGGCGTCAAACAACCCGGATTCTTTCCAGCCCCCCGGGATACCCGCACTTTTCAGGCCGGCTGCAGTGTGATATAGCGTAGAACGTTTGCGACGTGGATTTAAGCACATACATGAAACGAGTGGCGCTCACACTGTTTGCACCGACGATTGCTGTGTGCCGATTCGGCTGTGCAAGCTGCTGCGCGGCACCGATTACCGTGTTCTGGCTGGCGGGTATTGTCGCCATCGTTTCCGGTTTCCTGGGCGGACCGCTCGGCCTGACAGGACCCAGCTGGAGCACAGTGGCTCTGGGTCTGGCCCTGTGGGGTATCGCCTCGCTGTGGACAGCCATCTCCATACGCGGCAGCGCTGAAGCGCTGTGCGACAAGCCTGACAGCGCCGGGTGGCACACCATCAACGCTGCCCCACACGAACAGGACTCTCGCAAGGAATCCAACGACGCGCGCTGACCCGCGTCCGCGGCAGACGGCTCTTTCAATCCTGTTGAACTTTCCCCAGCAACCCCGCCAGCAGAATGCCATCCGCGGGATTCAGACCGTGTCCGGCATCAGTGAACAGTACATGTGCGCGACCCTGCAAGGCGGGCACATTATTCATGTCCTGACTATAGGCTGGAACCACGTCATCCCCGAGAGCGAACGGGGACTTGCGCACCACCGATACATAGACGATATCGGGATGCGGTTGCAGGTTCATCCAGGTCAGCACATTGCCCGACTCGGCGGGCAACAGGTCGACCAGCACACCGCGCGAATATCTGAGGTAGTTATAACTGGAACCGCCAACCAGTCGCTTGAGGAAATGAATACCCGGGCCCGGGCAAAAAAACGGTTTTGAATCGACCACATTGAGACCCTGCGCAGCCCTCACTGTTCCCAGATGGGGCGATGCAATGGTAATCAGTTCGTCGACCTGGTAAGGATTGTTGCCGAGCAGAATGAGGCGGGCTACCACACCGCCTGCAGAGTGCCCCACCAGAATCAGTTTCTCGTCCGCATAACGCTGGCGTATACCATCCAGCAGAGCCCTGAGAAAATTCGCCTGCACCAGCAATGGCGCTTCCGACGGCAGGTTGACAGTAAAGCTCTTATTGACCGCTTGCTGTGCCGGTTCCGGCATGTTCGGCGCCGGAATAATCGCACGCGGCCAGCCATAGGCCTGCAACTCGCTGTTGACGCCGCTGCGCTCCCAGGTGCCCGCATCCGAGGCATAACCGTGTACAAGCACCAATACATCGCCGGCGACTGACTGAACCAGCAGTAACGCCAGCAACCCGAATAGAAATGAGACTCGTTTTGACATAGCTGAACCTGCGACAACACGGCCGCTCACGCGGCGACAAATTCAGCTTAATGCTAATGAATGCCTGCTACCTTGATCCCGGTCAAGCAATGAGGCGATGGGAAACCGGCGATCAGCAGAACATCCCGTCGAAGGCAAACCCCGCGGCACGCTCGGCTTCCATGGAATCACGGACTTCCAGCACTTCAAACTGGAAAGCCAGGTGCTTGCCGGCAAACGGGTGGTTGGCGTCAAGCGTAACCTGTCCATCAGAGATCGCGGCAACGGTGAAGGTAAGCGCCCGCCCGTCCGGTAATTCCCCGTCGACCGGGGTACCCGTGTGCAGAAATTCCCCGGCAAACTCTTCCGAGGGCAGCACCAGCACCAGATCGGAGCGGTGGTGTCCGTAGCCTTCTTCAGGCGCCAGAGTCAGCTCGATATGATCTCCAACCCTGCGACCTTCCATGGCCCGCTCCACTTTCGGGAACGCACCACCGTATCCTCCATGCAGGTAAACCAGTTCATCACCATACTGCAACAGGTGCCCGGTTGACTCGTCAACGATCCGGAAACGCAGGCCAACCACCTTGTCAGGTGTAATCCTGTCGGTTTTACGACTGATTTTTCGTAACTTACCGTCCCGTGTTTTCATCGTTAGTTGCCGCTCCATGCATCCCCTGTTACGGTACTGTCAGCTCAGCTATCGGCATGGCGGGCAAGAACTGGATCAGCAGGAATAGTGACATTTATGTATGTGCGCATAAAAAAGTGCTATCTTTAGCGCAGAGTGGTGTTTCAGGTTAGGTTTTCGATTGGCTGGCTTGATCAAAGATTCGCATTCGGGGCTGCTATAACAACAAGTTAGGTTGCTCTATCCAATAAATTTTTTATTTAAGAGAGGAGAAAACGACATGTCTGAAATGTTTTCTGAAGATTTCATGAACGGATTCAAAGATCGCTGGAACGCAGACGGCGAACTTGCCGGGGCATTGGAAAAAATCGGATTTAATTCAGTCATCGGCTATGGAATTGATGGTGAAGACAATCCCCGCGGTATACTTAGCATAGAAAACGGACACGTCGTCGAGGCTGGAGCCTATACCGGCCAGGAACTCAACTGGGATCTGCGTGCCACCGAAGACAACTGGAACAAATGGATGAAAAAACCACCGGGCATGATGGGCCTGGGTATGGCGTACACGTCCAGAAAGCTCAAGTTCAACGTGGGTGATTATACTGCCATGATCAAGGATCCGCGCATGGCCGGCCCATTTATCCGCAGCTTCGCGGTCATGGGTGGCTAGGCCGGTAATCGCTACCCAGGCACACACGAAACAGCGGCCTTCAGGCCGCTGTTTTTTTTACCCTGCAACTTAATCGACTCCGCTGAATCAACTGAGTGTCGACTATCCGCGCACCCCGCATAAATCCCGCCGGAACCCACCCGACATCAGTTTCGGTTTATTATCTAGTATACGGCGCCTGAAAATCAGTCGGCGCGACAGTCAGGGGCACCCTGGCAAGGAGGAAGCGTCGTGGAAGCGCGGGCACATCCGCGGGCTCGATTAGCTGTTCCTGTCGGCTTGTACTGTAGCGATAAAAACAGGTATTACCGCAGAAAAATCAAGAATATCAGCATCGGGGCCTGTTCGTCTCAGGCACTCCCTGCGGACCTGACATTAGGCAACTGGACGTAGTCATCAACCCGGCCAAACAGACGCAACAATCGTGCGGGCGCTATCCAGCCCAGGTAGTCAGAAGTTCAGTCAGCGGTTTTGCCTTGAAATTCAACCCTCTTGATGAACTAGAATCGCTTACGCTGGAAAACGTCATCTGGCCTAAATGGGATGGCCGGGAACTGTTCGAAGGCCTGTTGATTGTTGCCCCGCACGAAAACATCGTTGACCTGGCGGGGTGGATGCGCCTCACCTCTTTGTTATGTAAAGAGTACCGGCGCCTGTGCTGGAAAAATCATATCAATCATCCCAGCTAGCTATTGAACTGCGCCACTGACAAACCGGGGCCAGGATCGATACCCTGCCGCCACTGATACCCCGATTCAGATGATCTGGACCCTCGGCTAGCAGACACGGGCATTAAAATCGGCTAGACTCGCGCCCAAACATACACCAGCCAGCCGGCGCTGGTGTTAATTTCTCTGGTCAACCCATCATAAAAGCGTAACAAATACATCGTAATGTCTCGTCATGTCACTACGTACTTACCCCAGGTGCCCGAATGAATGATTCTGCCACCAGCACCGCTGTCTCCCGGTCACACTATGCCCTGGTGTTTTTTGTATCCCTGTTACTCTGGGTGCTGCTGACAGGAACGCTCGACCTCGACGAACTGGCGGCGGGTACGCTTGTCTCGCTGATGGTGACACTGCTGTTCGGCTCACGTTTTACCATTTTCACCGGTTTTCGCTTCAGCTGGCTGGCCCCGGTATACATCCTGACCTACCTGGGCAATTTCTTTATCGCCCTGGTGCGCGCCAATCTGGATCTGGCCGCGCGAGTGCTTGCACCGTCACTGCCCATCAATCCGGCGCTGGTAGAGATCAATACCGAACTGAAATCGCCGCTGGGCAAGTTGCTGCTGGCCAACACCATTACCCTGACCCCTGGTACCCTCACGGTGGACGTGGTGGACAATCGGCTGCTGGTACACTGGGTATACCGCCCGCCGGGCACGGATATACAACAGGCGACGGAAAAGATTGCCGCCACATTTGAGAGACACTTGAGCAGGTTCCTGATATGACGCTTAGCCTACTGCAACTGATTGCCATCGCGCTGCTGGTTCTTGCTATCGGACTCAGTGCCGTGCGCCTTTTCCTGGGCCCCAGCACTCCGGACAGGGTAGTGGCGGCAGACACCCTGGCGGTGATAACGACTGCCGGTCTGGTCGGGCTGGCCGGGGCGTTTGATAACCCCATCTATCTCGATATTGCGCTGGTGTACGGCACGCTGGCCTTCGTCGGCACCGTAGCCGTCGCCAGGGCCATAGAGGGGAACAGGGCATGAATCTGATCGGCGACATTCTGCTTGTCATTGGCTGCGCCTTCATCGCGCTGGGCAGCCTGGGTCTGATCCGCATGCCGGACGTCTACAACCGGCTACAGGCCGGCACCAAGGCCGCCACACTGGGCGCCATGTCCGTCCTGCTGGGCATTGGTTTCCATCACCCCGACTGGTGGGCCAAGCTGCTGGTCATTGCCGGCTTTGTGCTGTTTACCAATCCGGTGGGATCATCGACCATCGCCCGCGCCTCCCTGAAAGCCGGTATTGAACCCAAGCGTCTTGGTGAAAGCCCGGAATTCAAGCCCTGATACGAGCTGAAACGATGGAATTACTTGTCCTGGTCATTGTTATTGTCATGTTGTGCAGCGCCATTGCGGTGTTGCTGCTGAAGGACTTTCTCGCCGCACTGGCCGCGTTTTCCGTGGTATCGCTGGGACTGTCTGTGCTGTTCGTCATCCTGCGGGCGCCGGACGTCGCCATGACAGAAGCCGCCATCGGCGCCGGACTGAGCAGTCTGCTGTTCGCCCTGGCGTTACGCCGGCTGGGCCTCTGGCATCTGAGGAGTTAAGTACATGCGGCGTATAAGCTCTGCCCTGTTTCTGCTCGGCCTCGGCCTGCTGATTGCCATGATTTTTCAGACCATGGAATTCGGCAGTGTGGCGCCGCTGGTGGGCCAGGCGATCAATGCCACGGCGGCGGAACAGGTGGGCGCTGCGAACTTTGTCACCAGCGTGGTACTCGGCTATCGGGGTTTCGATACCCTGCTCGAACTCACCATCCTGTTCACTGCGGCGACCGCCGGCGGGCTGGTACTCGGCAAACCCCGGGCCGGCGCGGCACGCGATCCGGATTCGGGGTTCATCCTGCGCGCCGGCGCCGACCTGTTTTTCCCACTGCTGCTGGTGGTCGGTCTGTACATTATTCTGCACGGTCACCTCACACCAGGTGGCGGATTCCAGGGTGGCGTTATCCTCGCTGCGGCATTCTTCATCCCCATCCTGGCAAGACCCGGCACATCCATGGATCATCGCCTGGTCAGCATCATCGAGGGACTCGCCGGTGCCGGCTTTATCCTAATCGGTCTGCTCGCCATGCTGGGTGGCGGGGACTTTCTCACACCGTTGCTCGACAAGGGGGAACTGGGCGCCCTGCTCTCCGCCGGCAGCCTGCCTTTGCTGTACATCGCCGTCGGCCTCAAGGTCGGCTCCGAACTGGCCGGTCTGCTCGCCCACCTGTCGGAGACGGAGGCAAGCGATTAAGTATGGATACCAACCTGATATTCCACATCGCAGCTTTTGGCCTGATCCTCATCGGCAGCGCCGGCATTGTACTGTCCACCCACCTGGTGCGTATTATTTTCGGCATCGCACTGCTGGAAGCCGGGGCCAACCTGCTTCTGCTGCTGGCCACCTACCGTGAGGGAAGCTCGGCGCCCGTCATTGTTGATGGTCATATACCGGTAATCATGGCGGACCCGGTACCACAGGCTCTGGTGCTCACCGCCATCGTCATCGGGGTGGGCATTCTGGCCCTGGCGCTGAGTCTGGCACTGCGCGTGCAACGTGCCTACGGGACCCTCGACCTGCGGGAAGTACGCCAGCGACTGGAACAGGACATCGCGGATGAGGCAGGCATTGAGTTGCCCTCCAGCATTGATGCACCGCAAGCGGTGGTGAAGCGGCAGGAGGGGCACGCATGAACAAACTGGCGCTGCTGGTGGCACTACCGCTGATCACCGCGTTTCTGCTGCCGCTGATCAATCGCGCATCGGCATTTGCCGGCCGCTGGACCGGGCCGCTGATATTAGTGGTCACCAGCGCACTGGGCATTTCACTGTGGACTCAGCTCGGAGACAATGCTGTCGCCGTCGAACTGGGCGGTTTCAGGCCTCCGCTCGGCATCACGCTGTACGCCGACCAGATGGCGATCCTGTTTGCGGTCGCGGTCAGTCTCGGTACCCTGCTGTTGTGGCCCAACGGTGGTGAAGACCGTGTCCGCCAGTGGACCCTGGCGCTGATCCTGGCAGCTTCCGGCAGTGGGCTGGCCCTTTCCGGCGACCTCTTCAATATCTACGTGTTTTACGAACTGGTGGCAGTGGTCTCCTATGGACTGATCGCCGCCCGGGCCTCAGCCGGCAGTTACGCAGCCACCCTGCGCTACCTGGTGGTGAGCAGCTTCGGCGCAGCCATGGCACTGACTGGCATCGCGCTGGTCTATCAGGCCACCGGCACCCTGAATCTCGCCCAGCTGGCCCAGCTCGCGCCCACACAACTGAACAACCTGCAGGGTCTGGCCGCATTTGTTCTGATGCTGATCGGTTTCGGCGTCAAAGCCGAACTGTTTCCGGTCAATACCTGGGTGCCGGAAGTCTATGCCACGGCACCCACGCGCGTCTCCGGCCTGCTGGCCGGCGTAGTCTCCAAACTGGCCCTGCTGATTATCGTGCGCCTGCTGGTACTCGTTTTCCACCAGCCCGAAGCACTGACGGTCATGCTGGTACTCGGCATTATGGGTGTCATCACCGGTGAACTGGCCGCCTGGCGCGCGCGCGACTTCAAGCGCATGATCGCCTTCTCGTCCATCGGTCAGCTGGGCATCATGTTCATCGCCTTCGCCATCCCGGGTAAAGCCGGTATCTTTGCAGGACTGGCGGTCGCCCTGCATCACCTGGTCGTAAAACCCGCCCTGTTCCTGCTGGCCGAACGCTGGAACGGTTCTCTCAGCAGCCTTGCCGGTGCTGGCAGGACCTCACCGCTGGCCGCGGCCCTGTTTATTCTGCTGGCATTGTCGCTGATCGGCGTACCCCCTTTGCCGGGATTCTGGGCCAAGTTGCTGGTACTGGTGGAACTCAGCGAACAGGCACAGCCACTCTATTATCTTGGTGCCTTTGTCATCCTGGCGGGTGCCGCGCTGGAGGCAAACTACCTGTTCCGCGTCGCCAGCCGTTTCTATGACAAGGACAAGGATCAAAAAGCGCCCGCCGCACAGCGGATGCCGGACCTGGCGACGGCGAGCCTGCTGTGTGCTGTTCTGGCTGGCAGCATCTTCGTGCTGACACCGCTGGCCGCACAGATTGAAGGCATCGCCACCCAGGCGGCCGATGCAACGCACTATATTCAGACCGTCAACCCCGAGACACTGCCATGACATCGCTGGATCACCTGCTGTTGCTATCCGCATTAACCGTGGTCGTCATGCTGGCAATCGGTAACCGGCAGGCCGTCGGCTGGATTGCCACCTTACTCTATTCAGCCCAGGGCATGGCACTGCTGCTGATGTCAGACCTGGGTTACGGTACTGCAGCAGCGGTGCAGTCCGGGCTAAGCGTCCAGGTACTGGGGCACCAGCTTCACTGGCGCTTTGATGCCCTGTCGTGGTTTTTTGCCCTCATCACCATCGGCGCCGCCCTGCTCAGCAGCTGGTTTTCGGCCGGTGAATGGGCCCAGGCTTACCGCCGGCACGGTGGTAGCCTGCGGCTTTTCCACACCGCCCTGGCGCTTAATGTGCTCAGCATGCTGGTGCTGCTGGCCAGCGGCGACCTGCTGAGTCTGTTTATCGGCTGGGAACTGGTCAGCTGGGCGAGTTTCCTGATCATGGCACTGGGTAGCAGCACGGCGACCCGCTATGCCATGCGCTACCTCACCTACGCCTTCGCCGGTGCCATGGCGGTGCTCGGTGGCCTGGCACTGGTCTATTCAATGGTGGGCAGCTTCCAGTTCCAGGCGCTGAAAACAGCCGCGCCGTCCATGGACAGCAGCAGCCTGTGGCTACTGTTCCTTCTGTTCGCTGCCGGCTTCGGCGTCAAGATGGCGCTGCTACCCTTCCACCTCTGGCAGGCCAAGGCCTACGCGGAAACTCCCGGTCCCGGTGCTGCCTTCCTCGGCGCCATCTCTTCGCGCATGGGCCTGTTCGCCATTGCCATCGTGCTGGTTCAGCTGATTGGCATCGCCCGACTGGTGGAGATGCCGATACCCTTCAGTTTTCTCAGCGCCCGCGACCTGCTGGCCTGGATCGCGGTGTTTACCATTATTCTCCCGACTTTCACCGCCCTGCGTCAGCACGACGCCAGGCGCCTGCTGGCCTGGCACGGCATCGGTCAGGGTGGTTACATGCTGCTGGGCATCCTGATCGCCGACGACCTGGGTTCCGCCGGTGGCCTGATGCACGTCTTCAACCACGCGACCTACCAGGCGATGCTGTTCATGACAGTTATCGCTGTAATCCACCGTACCGGCACCTCGGATCTCAACCAGCTGGGCGGACTGGTGGCACGCATGCCATTGTCTTTCGTCGCCATGCTGATCGGTATCATCGGCCTTGCCGGCCTGCCCCCCATGAACGGCTTCGTTTCCAAGTGGCTGGTCTACCGCTCGCTGATCCTCGACGGCAGCCCGCTGCTGTTCCTGGGCGCCGTGATCGGTACGCTGGGTACCATACTCAGTGTCTACAAGCTGATCCACAACACCTTCCTGGGTCAATTGCGACTGGAACACGAGAACGTCGAGGAAGCACCGTTGAGCATGATTCTGCCGATGATGATTCTGTCAGCAGTGGTATTTATTACCGGTTATTTCCCGGGCCTGGTACTGGACTGGGTGGCGACAGCACAGGCCGCCATGGGACTGCCCGCACTGGCACATCACCTGGGTGGCGTCGCTAGCGACAAGGGAGGGCTGGATATGATATGGATCGTCTCCATCCTGCTGGCCGGTTTCGCTATCGGTACACTGGTTTTCTTCAGCGGCAACCGCCACAAACGCGTGCACCAGCTGGATAACTATGCCGGCGGCCACTTCCTGACCGCCGAGACACGCTACCAGTACAGCGACAACTTCTATCCCGGCCTCATGCATCTGATTGGCCCCTGGTACCGCAAGAGCTTCCGCTGGCTCGAACGAGGTTTTGTGTCGACAGTGGATACCGTATCCATGGCGATGCAGGGGCTTTATCGCCAGGCTCACCCATCGCTCTATTTACTGGTAGTCGTTGTGTCGGCACTTTCGTGGGTCGTCATCCAATGATCAAGCAAATATCTTTTGACGTGTTCAGGTGCAGGCAATGAGTATGACCGAACTGATCATCGAGCTCACACTCATGCCGCTGGTCGCCTTTGTGCTCGGTCTGGGCATGGTGCTGATGATGCGCAGGATTGCAGCACGTATTCAGCGACGTGTCGGCCCGCCGTTTTTGCAACCCCTGTATGACATCATCAAGCTGTACGGTAAACAGACCCAGATCTCGCATGGCCTGATCCACGAGATTGGCATTATCATGGCTGTGGGCGGCTATGTGGCAGCAGAAACCCTGTTACCGGTGCCTGGCATGAATGGTCTGGCGGACAAGGGCGGCGCCATTACCCTGGCCTACGTGATGATGATACCGTCGCTGGGCCTGGCTCTCGGCGTCGGCCAATGCGCCAACCCGAACGGCTCCATCGGAATCTCCCGCGCGCTCACCGCCATGCTGGCCTACGATATCCCTTTCATTCTGGTGATCTTTGGTGCCGCCTACGTCTATGGCACCACCAACCTGGCCGATATCATCGCCCTCCAGCAACAGCAGGGACCGGGCGGCTGGGGTATCATGCAGATGCCATTGCTGGCTATCGCCGGCCTGCTGACGCTGCCGGCGATGATGGGCAAGCACCCTTACGAGATTTACGTTGCCCCGGCGGAAATTGCCACTGGACCGATGGTGGAGATGGGCGGCAAGTTCATGGGCGGGCTGTTCGTCATGCAGTGTTTCCAGCTCTATACAGTGGCGGTACTCTACACTACCCTGTTCCTGGGTGGCGGGGAAAACTGGCTGACCTTCCTGCCGAAAATCTTTGCCGTGGTGGCCATCCCGATGTCCATCGCCTATGTCTTCCCGCGTTACCGGACCGAGGATGTTGTGCGCCTGATGTGGAAATGGCCGGTACTGGTCGGCCTGATGGGACTCGCGGTTATCATGAAATGAACGAGGCAGTGACATGAGTACAATCGACAATATCCCGGTGCGCCAGGAAACGGCTTTGGCTGAAACCAGTGGCAAGCGCAGTAATCCGCTGGCACACGTGTTCGACGAACTGGTGAAGTTCTGCCGCTCCCGCTCGATGTTCATGCTGCACTACTGCACCGGTTGCGGCGCCATCGAACTGCCACCCGCCATGACCTCCCGATTCGACATGGAACGTCTCGGCATCCAGCCCATGGTGTCGCCGCGCCAGGCGGATATTCTCCTGATCACCGGTTATGTCTCCATCAAGACCCTCAAGCGCGTCATCCTCACCTACGAGCAGATGCCGGCGCCGAAATATGTGATCGGCATCTGCTCCTGCACCGTCAACGGCGGCATGTACTGGCAGAGCTACGCCACCGCCAAGGTACTCAGGGAATATATGCCGGTGGATGTGTATATCGCCGGCTGCATGCCCAGACCGGAAGCCGTCATCAGCGGGCTGCGCAAGCTGATGGGCGACATCGAGAGCGGGCGCGCAGAGTCCTGGAAGAAATATTTCCAGAATTACGATTACTACCTGGGTAATCAGCAGAAATTGTTTGGCGATCACTGGCAGACGCCCACCGACATTGTCGCCGAAGCACGCCACTACGAGCTGATCACGGAGCACACCCAGGGTGAACACACAGCCTTGCTGGAAAAACACCAGAAACCGCTGGAAGCGCTGCAGATGCGCCTGACAAACAAAGAGAAGCAGGAATCGTGAGCAAGGACTTAAACATCTGGCTGGACAACCTGCTGGAAGATATCGAAAGCGTTCAGTTCAAACGCAAGAGTTCGCGCCGCGTGCGCGTTGACGTGTCATCGGAAGCGCTGCCGGCGCTGCTGGAGTTGCTGCAGGGCCACGCCAGCTATGTGCACCTGTCGGCGATCAGCTGTGTGGACTGGATCGATGATGACGAATTCGAACTGGTGTATCACGTCTGGTCTTACGAAACCCGTTCACTGGTTTCAGCGCATACACGCATACCGCGCGACCCCGGAGTGTATCTGTCGATCTATGACCTGTACCAGCCGGCGGCTTTTTTCGAGCGCGATATCCATGAAATGTTCGGCGTGTATTTCGAAGGCAGTCCGAACATGGACAAATTCATCCTCACCGAATGGGAAGGACCACCCCCCATGCGCAAGGAGTTCGACTCTGAAGCCTTTGTGAACCAGACATTCAGCTGGGAGCAATATCATCCACAATGGCTGAAGGAGCTTGAAGAGCAAGGCGGCGGCATCACCAGCCGGCCGGAGGATGTGCGCCGATGAGACCGGAGAACTACCAGGCGAAAAGCCAGCCACCCAGTAACGAATACGAACTGAACTTCGGCCCCAATCATCCCGGCATCGAAGGCAACTATGCCTTCAAGGTAAAACTGAACGGTGACGAAGTACTGGAAGCCCGCGCCGATGCCGGCTACCTGCACCGCGGTTTCGAGAAGTTGATGGAGGGGCGGCTGTGGATACAGAACATCGCGCTGGTGCCGCGCATCTGCGTACCCGACCCGGTACCGATGGAAGTCTGCTACTCGCTGGCGATCGAGGAAATCGGTGGTCTGCAGGCACCGGAACGCGCACAGTGGATCCGCGTCATGCAACTGGAAATGTCGCGCCTGGCGGCACACCTGTTTGCCTTTGGCGGCCACGCTGCCACCACCGGCATGTACACGCCGATGTTCTGGGGTGTCGCCGACCGCGACCTTGTGCTCGATCGCTTCGAAGAGCTGACCGGGGGCCGGGTCTACAGCATTTACAATATCCCCGGCGGCGTGCGCCGCGATATTCCCGACGGTTTCCTGCAACGTCTGAGCAGCCTGCTGGACTACCTGGAATCACGCCTGCCCGATTATGACAACCTGTTCTTTACCAACCAGGTGTTTGTCAAACGTGCGCGTGACGTCGGCAAAATGACCCAGGAGCAGGCACTGAAATGGGGTGTGACAGGACCCAACCTGCGCGCCACCGGGCTGGCCTTCGACGTGCGCCGCGACGATCCCTACCTGGTATACGACAGGATCGAGTTCGATATCCCCACCGAACCGGGCGGTGACGCCCTGTCGCGCAACCTGGTGCGCCGAGCGGAGCTGAAACAAAGCATTCACATCCTGCGCCAGGTTATCGATCGCCTGCCTTCCATCAAAGGCCCGATCCGTTGTCCGATACCGAATCCGCTGGCCTGGAATGTGCCTGCCGGTGAAGCCTATACCCGGGTGGAATCCTCCAAGGGCGAACTGGCCTACTACGTGGTATCCACCGGTGGCGACAAACCCTATCGCGTGCACGTGCGCGGACCTTCCAGCATGCACGCGGTGCAGGTGTTGGAAAACCTGGCCGTGGGTTCACGACTGGAAGACATCGCACAGATCATGTTCTCACTGGATGCCTGCCCGCCGGAGGTCGACCGCTGATGTCTGATATCGCCTACAAGGACAAGGGCAGCATCCTCCGGCCGATCAAGACACTGGGCTTCTTCGGCCGCAAGGCGGTAACCGAAAAGCTGGAACCGCGCCCGGCGGCGGCGAACTACCGTGGCTTCCACGTCAACGACTGGGAGGTGTGCATCGGCTGCAGTACCTGCCAGAAAGTGTGCGACAATGCGGCCATCAGCATGGTGAAGATTCCCAGCCTGCCGGAGGATCCGGTCAAGGGTATCCGCAACGAGCGTCCGGCGATTGACTATGGGCGCTGCTGCTGGTGCGGCCTGTGCGTGGACATCTGCCCGACCAGTTCATTGTCACTGACGACGGAATACGTGCACACCTGTCGTGAGGACGAACTCGACAGTTATTTCATCCTGCCGGACCCGAAAGGAATTCACGCTGAGCATTTCCCCAGGGGCTGGTCCAAGAGCGAAGACGCTGACCTGGTGGACCTCGAACGCCAGCCCATGGAAGAACTGGACGCCGAAGAACGCCTCAAGTCATTCGACGAGATGGTGGAGGGTTTTACCGACCAGCAGGCGATCATCGAGGCGTCCCGCTGTGTACAGTGCGGAATGTGCCACGATTCCTGCCCCACCCACATGCACGCCCCGGAATACATACGCGCCATCTGGGAAGGCAACGCCGAAGAGGCAGTGCGACAGATATACCGCAGCAACCCCTTCTCACACGTCTGTGGCCGGGTCTGCACACATCGTTGCGAAACCGCCTGTTCCATTGGACGGCGCGGTGAGCCGGTAGCGATACGCTGGCTGAAACGCTACGCAATGGATGCGGTTCCGGACCTGCGCATCCGCGAAATTGCCGCCGAAGGCAAGGTTGACTATATCAGCGGCAAAAAGGTCGCTATCATCGGTGCCGGCCCTGCCGGTCTGACCGCCGCTTTCGATCTTATCAGGAAAGGCCACGAAGTCACCGTGTTCGAGGCACTCGACAAACCCGGTGGCATGACGCGTTACGGTATTCCTGAATATCGCCTGCCCTATGATCGCCTTGATGCTGACGTCGCGGTTATTACCTCGCTCGGTGTCAAAATCCAGTACAACACCCGTATCGGCGAGGACATCAGTTTCAGCGAACTGGAACGAAACCATGATGCCGTCCTGGTTACCATCGGTCTGCAGCAAGGCCGTTCGACCCGTATCCCCGGCAGTGATCACCAGCAGGTAAAGAAAGCAGTGGATCTGCTGCGCAATATCACCCAGGGCAAGGCCTTCACTGTGCCACACTCTGCGGTGGTCATCGGCGGCGGTAACGTGGCCATGGATATCGCCCGCAGCCTGGCACGCCTGCAGAAGGAGCAATACGGTGAAGTCCGTATCACCCTCACTGCACTGGAAGACTTCGATCATTTCCTTGCTGACCCTGAAGAAGTCAAGGAGGCACGCGAGGAAGGCATCGAAATACTCGACAGCCGGGGTCCCAAACAATGCATCATCAGCGATAACGGCGAGTTAAGCGGCCTGATGACACTGCGCGTGGTCTCCATTTTTGACCAGGACGGGCGCTTCGCTCCGCGCTACGATGACAGCGACAATCAGATGCACGCCGCTGACATGGTGATCGAGGCCATCGGCCAGATGACCGATATTTCGCTGTTCGGCGATGAATTGACCGAACGCCTGGAGTGGAAGCGTGGCCGTCTCAAGGTCGATCAGGACGGTCACAGTTCCGAACCCTGGCTGTGGTCGGCCGGTGACATGGTATCGGGTCCCGACGTGGTACACGCGGTGGCTGACGGACACCGCGTGGCAGCCAGTATCGAGAAACACCTAGCCGTGCCCGGGAGCTAAGAGTATGAATGAACATGACGAAGGCCACAGCGCCGCCTATAAGCGCATCAAATCCATGCAGACCCTCGGGGAGATCCTTGAGGTCGCCACCTCGTTCGAGAAGTCGGCATTCGACTTTTATACCGCGCTGATTCCCAAGGTCAGCAAGAATCTGCGCTACCTGGTGGAGGAACTGGCCGACGAGGAAAAGGAACACTACGAACTCTTTACAAAGCTGGCAAAGAATCCGGATATCGAAAGCCAGATTCATGACAAGATCCAGACACCAGTGGAAGACCGCCGCTTTTCCGATTACATACAGCTGCCCGAACTGGGCGACAATCCGGATGATCAGGCCATCCTGCAATACGCCGTGGGCCGTGAAGATGCCGCCATGAAACAATACCGGGAACTTGCAGACAGTACCGAAGCGGGGCCGATACACGACCTGTTCGAATATCTGTCATACGAGGAAACCATGCACAAACGCGAGCTGGAAAAACTGTATTACGAAACCGTCCACAGTGGTGGTCCCGGCTCGGCAAAGTAAATAGTCAGTTACTACGAAGCTGCGCTTACTGGCTGACGGCCTTGACGGTATCCGGCGGCGGGTTCACTTCAACGCGGTTGCGACCGCTCTCTTTGGCGGTATACAGCGCCTCGTCAGCACGCGAAATGGTTTCCTTGACATCGTCACCGAGAGCGAACCGCGTAACGCCAATTGAAATGGTGACACGCTGAACCTGTTCACCGGTCCTGGGATTCACCACACGGCCGTTTTCGATGGTGCTGCGGATCGACTCTGCAACCGCAAGCGCACCGTCGATATCCGTCTCCGGCAGTAGCACAATAAACTCCTCACCGCCGAAACGGGCCACGAGGTCCTTGCCCTTGGTCTGCTTGCTCAGGGCATCGGCAACGGCCTTGATGACTTTATCGCCAAACAGGTGGCCGTAGGTATCGTTGATGTTCTTGAACTTGTCGATATCGCAGATGAGTAGACACGTGTCTTTTGAGATGTGCCCTTGTGCATTACGCAGCTTGTCGATCGCCTCCTCGAAACCCTTGCGGTTGGCAAGCCCGGTCATCGCATCGGTCTTGGCCTCGGCGCGCGCTTTGGCCAGTTCCTCGCGCAGCGCCTCGGCTTCGCGCCGGCTATCCTTCAGGTGCTGCTGCAGATCCTGGCTGCCGGCACTCATGAGATGAGTGCTCTCTTCGAGACTGCGGACCAGGGATTTGACTGCTTCTGGGTCAATATCGTCGTTGAGCTGCGATGCGCACTGTTTCAACGATGCTTCGTACTTCGAAACCTCGCCGTCGGCTGAGACCAGCGAAGACGTCACCGAATCGGCCAGTGAGCGCAAGGCCTGTTGCGCCGCTTCGAAACGGCCCATGTCGGTCGGGTCAACGAATTTGCGGAAAAGATCGGCCGTGACTTCCTCGTCGATCTGCTCATCGGCAGCGGTCATAGCGTCGATCGCCTCCTTCAGCGGCATATTCGTGCCGGCGACGTACTCATACCAGACGGCGTAGTTCTGCGGCGTCACCGGGACGCGGTAGTGCGACATATACGGCAGCGCCAGGCGCAGGAATTCGGAGGACGTTTCTATTGTGATTTCTTGTCGGCGCATCAGCATCCTTACCCTGTTTTGATTATTGGCTGTTGTAAATATCGCCTGCAGGCGCAAATTCTTTATGCCGGTTTGCGGTACTGTCCGGCCCGCTTTGCAGGACTGCCGGTGGTCCCGCGCGGGCGCTGTCGGCGCACCGCTGCCGGACGCTCCACAAAGGCGGATTCTGTCTGATATTCAGATAATTGCGAATCCTGCCGTTACCCGCGCAGGGATCCTGACAACAATCATTCACCAGCGTCCGGTTTTTATCGTGGCAAGGAAGTCAGTTTAAGAAGTTTTCACGCACAGAGTGGCTACTGATTGCCAGCGTGTTCATGCTCGGCGTCGCCACAA
>Ga0193947_1000018_pt1 | contig 34144 bp, 25 predicted proteins | sample FRT_01_MG_FD_161267 | JGI IMG/M metagenome (GOLD analysis project Ga0193947, IMG submission 161267) | Sediment microbial communities from the Broadkill River, Lewes, Delaware, United States - FRT_0-1_MG | ecosystem: Environmental > Aquatic > Freshwater > River > Sediment | place: USA: Delaware... | reverse complement strand
AACTTTCTCCAGCGGAGTATCTTCAGCAACGTCCAGGGTTACCGTCGGGGACTCCTGTTCGGCCTTTTCAAGTCTTTCCCGCAGCGCTTTGGTTGCATCGGGCGCGGTTTTTCTCGCCTTGATGAATGCCTTGCTGGCGTCGCTGCTGGCGTTCGCCTGCTCCAGGCTGCTGAGCGCTTTCCGATACAGTTCGGTCAGCGAGCCCTTGGTGGTTTCATCCAGATCGGTGGCTGCCTTGACTTCCTCGAGCCGTGCCTTGACCGTGTCCGGCGTCAGTGTGGCCGACGCCCCGCTTATCGGCGTGGCTGCCTCTTCCGACCGAGCGCTGCCGAGCGCTGCGAGCAGCACCAGGCAGATCAGCAGTCGGGCGAGGACAGCGCTTGTTTTCACCCTGGAATTTTTTTTACCGGGCTACCACTGGTAGCCGATCTTGAGGGAAAAGGTCGTATCCGTATCATCGGCGCTTTCCGCGGCTCCACCGTCATACTCGACCTGCAACTCGGTGCTGGCGACAAAACGCCAGATCAGCGGGAAGCGCAGGCCGGTCCAGGCATTCCACACCAGATCACTGGTATCGTCCATTGACCAGAGTCCAACATGCCGGTGATAGAACTGCATGATGTCGCTGAACAGGTATTTGTCGAAATTGATGGCCCAGCCCAGGGCGATATAATCGTCGTCCGGATCGTCGTCGAAATCTTCATCGACATACATCGGCCCGACCGAGCCCCTGAGATTCATATTCTTGCTCTCGAACCACTGATATCCGACCTTGGGCCCGACGACGGTGCGCAGGTTCAGGTCTGCAAACTGATCGTGTTCGAAACCCAGGTAAGCCCCGGCAAACCATTGCTTGGTGAAAAAGTGATCGTAAGCGTTGTCCAGTTTCCACTTGTCCGTGGTTTTCTTGTTGTTGTTGCGGTCGCGTTCCAGTTCACCGAACATGGTGAAACGGTCGTCCTTGAAGCGCCAGAGCAGGTCGCCGTCAACGTCGATCTCGTCCTTGTCGGTATTGCCACGGTCTCTCTCCAGGGCGAAATTGATATGTCCGTCCAGTTTGTAGCCGTCCCCGGTGCGCCAGGGGGCCGGGTTGATGAAGGCCAGTTCGTCCTGGGCCAGCGATGGTTCCGACAGGTCTGGCTCGATGTCATCATCAGATATAAACAGGCCTTCTTCGCTGCTCTTGATATGTTTTGCCGGTCTGATGCTTTCGTCGTCCAGCATGAGCTTCATCGGTTCGTCAGCGTGCAGTTCGGCGACCTCGTCCCAGCTTATGTTGATGACACCGGCATAGGAAGTCTTGAACTCGAGCGTTCCGTTCTCACGTTTGACGACTTCACCGATCAATCGTGATCCGTCCTTCATAATCAGTTCGTCAGCCCATGTCTGTTGTCCGGGCAGCAGGGCGGCTGTTAACAACAGGAACAGGGCCGACAAAACTGAGATAACATGTAAACGCGACCGTTGCATGGCATCCATCCAAAAACTCCCTTAATTGCAAGGTTATGTAAATCTGGTTGAGAGGAAAGGGCATTTTACTGATTCGCGGCTGCGCTGCAATTGACTGGCGGGTTTAACTCCATACAGGGTTCCCTGTGTGACGCTCATGGAATACGAGGTCTATTGAGGTCCAAGCGGTGTGTCCCCGTTGATGGACAGCTGCAAACTCTTACCGTCTTTTTGAGTGACGTAGGTCGTCGAGGTCGGGAAGGCAAACTCGATGCCCTCGGTGGCAAAACGCTGTACGATTTCCAGATTGACGCGTTCGTCAAATGCCAGAGACTTCCAGCGCTTGGGCGGGTGGTACCAGTAGGACAGCTGGATATTCAGCGAATCCGGGTTGAATTCGTTGAAAAACACCCGCGGCGGCAACTCCGGGCGCATGCCTTCGTGGTCCTGGAGAATGTCCTTGATAATGTCGACCGCCTTTTCGATCTTGTCCGGCGGCGTCCCGTAGCTGAGGGTGATGTTTGTTTGGCGCCGGATGAAAGTCCGTCGTCCGATATTCTCGATATCCAGACTTGCCATGCGTTCGTTGGGAATGGAAGTGATGGCGCCGTCCAGCATCTGGATCTTGGTGGAACGCAGACCGATGTGCTCCACAAAGCCGTCGTGGTTTTCGACGACAATACGCTCGCCGGGTTGGTAGGGTCGATCCATGAAGATCATCAGGCTGCCGAGCAGGTTTTTCAGCGAATCCTGGGCGGCCAGGGCGATGGCCAGACCACCGACACCGACACCGGCGAGCACGCCGACCAGGGGAATACCGATCTGGCTGGCGCCGTAGAAGATGATCACCAGGCCCAGCACGATACCGGCGATGCGTGCGGTCAGCCGCAGCAACTGGGCGTTCAGGCTGTCTTCCTCGATTCTCGGAGACAGGATGAACAGTTCGGCGACCAGCAGGGCTCCCAGCCAGGCGACCCAGGTACCGATCAGGTATTTGACCGCCTGGGTAGTCAGCAGCACAGCTTTGGACGCTGCGCCGATCAGGTTGATCTGTTCTGTTGCCAGGTAGGCAAATGCGGGGATGATCAGCAGCACCGAGAGCGGTACCGCCAGACGGTGCAGATAGCTGCTGACCGAAGTCTCCAGGGTTCCCCGCCGGGTCAAGCGGTGCACGGCTGCTATCAAGCTGACAGCCACGATCAACAGGACGAGAAAGGCGAGCCACTTCCAGACGGCGTGCTCCAGTAACACCGTCTTCATCCAGGCAGGCAGGCGGTCGATACTGGCCATGGCAATCCACCGGCCAGGCAGCACTTGGCGCAGCCTGTCGCTGTTTTCGATGGGCACGTCGCGCCGGTAGGGCAGATCCCTGGTCTTCAGGTAAAACTCGCGCCCCCGTTCGACGGTCGCTGCATTGAACAGGAACTCGCCCTTGCGCGGGCCCTCCGTGATTCTGGCGATGCTGATTTCGGTATGCGGAATGGTCCACTGCGCGGGCCCTTCTGCATCGGCGAAGAAGGCCGCATCCGGGATAGCGTCCAGCGGCGGCAGTTCGATGCGATTCAGTGTCTCATAGAGGAAGGTGCCGGCGTCGTAACCCGCCTCCACGCGCGCCGAGGGCGCGACCTGACTCAGATCGAGGGTGCGCAGGGCCCGTGCCGCGATATGATTGATGCGCGTGTTCAGTTCGGCGCTGGGTGAGTGCCAGTACTGATCCCTGTAAATTTGCCACACCGCATCAACGTCGGCGAGAAAACTGCTCAGCGTTGCCCGCGGGCTGGAGGTGTCCAGGGGTTCGAGCGGATGTGTCCGGGTTTCGGCCAGTACGCTGCCCGGTCCAGCCAGCAGGGTAGCAAGGAGCAGGGAAATCAGGGCCAGTATGTAATCGCCGCGTCTTGGTGTCATATTGTGTTCAACAGGCGAACCACGGGGCTTACGCCTGGTCTGTTGCTTCCCCCGACGTTGGCGGCACGGCTGTGTCCTGTTTCGATTCGTTACCGCGTTTGCCCAGCCGTTTCATCACCACGTAGAACGCCGGCGTGAAAGTGACCGACATGACAGTGGCTGCGATCATGCCGCCGACCACCGCGGTACCGATGGCCTGCTGACTGGCAGCACCCGCACCGGCGGCTACCACCAAGGGCATGAAACCGGCGATGGAAGAGATGGCAGTCATCAGAATCGGCCGGAAACGTAATTTGGCCGCATCCACTGCGGCATCGATAATGCTTTTGCCTTTTGCCTGTTCGGCCATGGCGAACTCGACAATCAGGATGGCGTTCTTGCTGGCCAGGGCAATCAGCAGGGTAATACCTATCTGGGTATACACATTGTTATCCGCGCCCTTCATCATTACTGCGACCACCGTGCCGAGTACCGCCAGCGGGACCACCATGATGACCGCTGCCGGACTGCTCCAGCTTTCGTACTGCGCCGACAGCACCAGGAATACCAACACGATGGCCAGCGCAAAGATAAAGATAGCCTCCGAACCCACCTGTTTTTCCTGGAAGGACATGCCGGTCCATTCAAACCCCATGGAGGTCGGCAGTTTCTCGCTGGCCAGCTGTTCCATGAGATTGAGTGCCTGCCCCGAGCTGAAACCCGGCGCCGCCGAACCGGTGATGGAAGCGGTGGGGTAGAGGTTGTAGCGCAGTATGGTCTGCGGCCCCACGGTCTGCTCGACATCGATGAGCGTCCCCAGGGGGACCATTTCACCTTTGTCGTTCCTGACCTCGAGTCTGCGAATATCCTCAGGTTTGATGCGATACTTGTTATCCGCCTGGGCCTTGACCTGCCAGGTGCGCCCGAACTTGTTGAAGTCGTTGACATAGGCCGAACCCAGGTAGGCCTGCAGGGTACCGAACACCTCGTCGAGCGGAATTCCCAGCGTCTTGGCCTTGGTGCGGTCAACCTCGGCGAACAGTTGTGGCACATCGATACGGAAGGTCGAGTTCAGGCCGGCCATGCCGCTCTGTGCCTCGCCGTCCTGGAGAATTTCCTGGAGCATGACGTTCAGCTCCTCCAGGCCGATACCGCCGCGGTCCTCGAGTTGGAACTGGAAGCCGCCGGCCACACCCAGGCCGTTGATGGCCGGGGGCAGGAAGGCGTAGAGAATCGACTCCTGGATTGCCTGGAACTGACCCTGCAGCTTGGCCAGGATGACTTCCTGTCTGAGGCTGGGGTCTTTGCGCTCGTCCCAGGGTGTGAAGGTCACGAACACGATGGCAGTGTTGGAAGAGGCCGTACCGTCGATCAAGTTGAAGCCGCCGAAAATAACCCAGTCCGCCACGCCCTCGGTCTTGGCGAGTACGGCGTCGACCTTGTCCAGCACTTCGCCGGTACGTTCCTGGGCGGCTGCATCGGGCAGCTGAACGTGGACCAGCAGGTAGCCCTGGTCTTCGGTCGGCAGAAAGCCGGTCGGCAGCTGGGTGAATTGCCAACCAGTATAGCCGGCCAGTCCTGCCGCCAGCAGCAGCATCAGCCCGGTGCGGCGAACCAGCGATTTGGTCATGGTGGTGTAACGATTCTCTGTCTTGCTGAAGAGATTGTCGAAACCGCGGAAGAAGGCATTTTTCTTCTCCGGCGGCAGTCGCAACACCATGGCGGCGAGCGCCGGGCTCATGGTCAGGGCGTTGATGGAGCTGAAAACAGTCGCCACCGCAATGGTCAACGCAAACTGCCGGTACAGCTGGCCGGTGATGCCGGGCATGAAGGCGGCGGGCACGAATACCGCCAGTAATACCAACGTGGTGGCTACCACCGGTCCGGAGACCTCACTCATGGCCTTGATGGCGGCGGCCTTCCGGTCCAGGCCGCGCTCCATGTGTGCCACGGTAGCCTCGACCACCACAATGGCGTCATCCACGACAATACCGATCGCCAGAACCAGCGCGAACAGGGTGAGCATGTTCAGTGAAAATCCCATCGCCAGCATTACCGCGAGGGTGCCGATCAGCGACACCGGGATGGTGACGGCCGGAATCAGGGTGGCGCGCCAGTCCTGCAGGAACAGGAACAGCACCAGCGACACCAGTAAGGCGGCCTGGATCAGGGTGATATAGACCTGTTTGATCGAGGCGTCGACAAACATGGTGGTGTCGTAAGGGACTGAATACTCGAGACCCTCCGGGAAGAAGGCGCGCATCTCTTTCAGGGCTGCGCGCACCTTGTTCGCCACCTCCAGTGCGTTGGAGCCGGGCAACTGGTAGATGCCAATACTGGCTGAAGGCGCACCGTTCAGGCGCGAAGTGATATCGTAGACTTTGGCGCCCAGTTCGACACGGGCCACGTCCCTGAGGCGGGTGATGCGGCCGCCTTCGCCGGTTTTGATGATGATGTCTTCGAACTGCTCGATGTCCGACAGGCGGCCGAGTACATTGACGGTGTACTGGAAGCTCTGTCCCGCCGGTGCGGGTGGCTGGCCGATCTGTCCGGCGGCGACCTGTACGTTCTGCTCGCGGATGGCCGCGATCACCTCCGCCGTTGTCATATTGCGCGACTTCAGTTGCTCCGGGTCCAGCCAGATCCGCATGCTGTAATCACTTTCCGGGTAGATGGCGACATCGCCGACACCCGGGATACGGCTCAGCGTATCCTTGATGTTCAGTGTCGCATAGTTACTCATGTAGAGTTCATCAAAGCGCTCATCGGGGGAATACAGCGAGGCAATCATGATGATGTTGGGGGATTTTTTCTTGGTGTTGACGCCTTCGCGCTTGACCTCTTCCGGTAACTTGGGTTCCGCCAGCGTCACCCGGTTCTGTACCAGGATGTTGGCCATGTCCAGGTCGGTACCGACCTCGAAGGTCACGGTCAGCGTATAGGAACCATCGCTGGCGCTGACCGAGGACATGTAGATCATGTTCTCGACGCCGATGACTTCCTGCTCGATGGGCGCGGCAACCGTTTCCGCCACCACCGACGCATTGGCGCCCGGGTAGGTGGCCTTGACCTCAACCGTGGGTGGCACGACCTCGGGAAACTGGGCGACCGGCAGGACGCCCACCGACACCAGCCCGGCGATCACGATCACAATCGAGATGACGCTGGAGAAAATCGGGTGTTCGATAAAGAATTTTGACAACATGAGCGCTCAGGCCTCGCTGCTAGGGCTGGGGTTTGCCGGCGGCTTCCTGTGCCTGCGGTTCTGCGTCCGAACGCTTTATCCTGGCCGCCTGTTCCGACTCTTGCGCCGCCTTTTGCATCGCGGAGGTGGTGAGGTCCGCCATATCGACCATTTCCGGATCGACCTTGCGGCCGGGACGCGCGCGCTGCACACCTTTCACCACCACCCGATCGTCTTCGTGCAGGCCGTCTTCGATAACGATCAGACCATCGATACGCTGACCGGTTTTCACACTGCGTCGCTCGACCACGTTTTCGGCATTGACCACCATCAGATAGACGCCTCGCTGATCGTTACCGATCGCCCGTTCAGAGACCAGCGGCATATCCGGCCGTTCGCCCTCCGGCAAGCGGATGCGTGCAAACAGTCCCGGCAGCAGCTTGGGCGGCCGTTGCGAGTTTTCGAAGGTGCCGCGCAACTGCAGGGTGCCGGTTTCCGTGTCGACTGCGGAATCGGCGTACTCGTACCTGCCCTGGTGGGGATAACCTTCTTCGTTGGCCAGTCCCAGGTACAGCGGAATCTCGATTTCGTCAATGTCGTCCGGGTTCTGTCCCTGGGCCTCGGCTTTCTCACGAATCGCCTGCATGACACGCAACAGATCGCGTTCGTTGAGATTGAAATAGACATAGATCGGGGAGTAGAGGGTCACTTCAGTCAACACGGTGGCTTCACCTTCGCCGACCAGGTTGCCGATATCGACCAGGTTGCGACCCACGCGCCCGGTAAAGGGCGCCGTGACCTGCGTGTAACCGAGATTCAGTTCGGCGCGCGCGATCTTGGCCTTGGCACGCAGAATTTCGGCGCTGGCGATCTCGCGTTCGACACGCCATTTCACCACGTCGGATTCGGCACCGGCCTTTTCCTTATACAGTTTCTTTGCCCTGCCGTACTCGATGTTGGCGCGGTCGTAGCTGGCTTCCCCGGCCGCCAGTTCGGCCTGGGCGGCCTGCAGATCGGCCTGGTACTCCTCGGGTTCTATGATGAACAACAGGTCGCCTTCCGTCACCGCGGTGCCGGGTTCGAAATGCATGCTTTGCAACACTCCTGAGACACGAGCCACGACCTCGGCCCGTTCGGAGGCGTCCAGTGTCCCGGTGAATTCGAGATAATCGGTGACATCCTGTATCAGCGGCTGGGCTGTAGTGACCTTGGGCGGAGGGGGTTCGACGTAGACGTTCGATTCGCAGCCCGCCAGCAGCATGGCAAACACCATGCTGCCGATTCGCAAATCATTTCCAATTCGTTTTCTGAACAACGTTTGTCCTCCGAAAGAGTGTGCCGAAGATCAGATCGCCGACGATTTATTCCGCATGGGTGACTGCACCAAACTGGCCGAACCAGTGCTTGCCGATTTCATCCAGTATACCGGTGCCTTCCATGCGTGCCAGGAAATTCTCCGTCCAGTTGACGAACAGGGGATCGCCGCTCGGTAAGGCGATACCAATGGGTTCGTAGGTCAACAGCGAGAACAGCGAAACAAACCCGGCATCCGGATTGTCTTTCAGGGTTGACAGGCAGATCGGATAGTCAGTCAACAGGCCGCCGACTTCGTCGTTGGCAACCATCTTGACGCCAGACTGGAGGTCTCCCGTGGTGGTGACTGTCGCCCGGGGTAACAGGGTTTTGACAAAGTCCTCACTGGTCGAGCCTTCCATGACCGCCATGCGGGTCTCGGGGGTATTGAGGTCTTCGGCTTGCTCGGCCCGGGCCAGGCCTTCCTGTTTGGTAATAATGCACTTGCCTGATGTCATATAGGGTCCGACAAAGGCCGCCTGCAGATTGCGTTTGGTGGTGATGGTCATGTTGGAAATCACCACATCAACGTCGCCCCGATCCAGGGCGGGCAGGAGTTCGGCAAAGGGCAGTGTCTTGATGGTCAATTTCACTTCCATCGACTTGGCCATCAGCCGTGCCACATCGATGTCCAGACCCACCACTGTGCCGTCTTCCTTCGTGTAGGTCATCGGTGCCATGTTGGCCGAGGTACCCAGTATCACCTCGCCGCGCTGGGCGATGCGGGACAACACCGGCGCATCGCTGTTACGTGTCTGCGTGGTGTTGCAGGCGCTGACGAGCAGCAGGGTGGCTATCAGGGAGAACAGCGTCAAAAATCGGGTCACGATGGATTGTCCTTGGTTATTGAGGAGATTGAATGTTCCTGTCTACACAGGTCCAGGGTGAAGAACCGCATCTTAATATATATGTAGGTTGAATGGCACTAAGTTAAGCCCATTTAACCCATTGTAGGGTCGAATTCATTCGACCAACCACGTTGCTATACCATTGATCATCCCGGATATAGCCACGATGTGGGTAGCCACCAACACCCAGTGGCCGAATAAATTCGGCCCTACAGAGGAAAAGCCGCCTTACCCTAGTGCCATTCATATGTAGGTTATCTTAAACCGCTGTGAGTATTTCCAACCAGGCAACTTGTCATTTCATGCAATTAACGCCATAGTTTGTTTCGCTGCGAGCTTACACAATCAATAAAGATCGCTGTATTTTTAGCCACGAGCGCTCGATAAGGAGGACGCGACATGAGAAATATAAGACTTTTTCTGGGAATACCCGTACTGGCATCGATGTTACTGTTTTCGCTGTCGGTTCCCGCCGCAGACAAACCGAATATCCTCGTCGTCTGGGGTGACGACGTCGGCCAATCCAATATCAGCGCCTACACCCACGGCATGGTGGGTTACAAGACTCCCAACATCGATCGCATCGCCAACGAGGGTATGACCTTCACGGATTACTATGGCGAGCAGTCCTGTACCGCCGGCCGATCCTCGTTCATTACCGGGCAGAGTGTGTTCCGCACCGGCCTGTCCAAGGTCGGCCTGCCGGGTGCCAAGGAGGGAATGAGTGAGAAGGATCCGACCATCGCCGGCCTGCTCAAAGTGCGCGGCTACGTCACTGGTCAGTTTGGTAAGAACCATCTCGGTGACCGTGACGAGCACCTGCCGACCAACCACGGCTTCGACGAGTTCTTCGGTAACCTCTACCACCTCAATGCCGAGGAGGAGCCCGAGAATGAGGATTATTTCAAGAATCCTGAATTGAAGAAGAAATTCGGACCGCGTGGTGTCATCCACTCCTGGGCCAACCCGGACGGCAGTCAGAAGATCGAGGACACCGGTCCGCTGACGAAAAAACGCATGGAGACCGTGGACGACGAGACCTCGGATGCCGCTATCGCTTTCATGGAAAAGGCGCACAAGCAAGGCAAGCCCTGGTTCATCTGGTGGAACGGTACCCGCATGCACTTCAGAACCCACGTCAAGGATGAACTCAGGGGTATCTCCGGTCAGGACGAGTACGCTGACGGTATGGTCGAGCACGACAGGCACATTGGAAAGTTTCTGGACAAGCTCGATGAACTCGGTGTCGCGGATAACACCATCGTGTTCTATTCCACCGACAATGGCCCGCACTACAACACCTGGCCCGATGCCGCCGCCACCCCGTTCCGTGGCGAGAAGAATACCAACTGGGAGGGTGGCTGGCGCGTGCCCGCCACGGTGCGCTGGCCCGGCAAGATCAAGCCTGGCACCTGGAACAATGAGATAGTACACCACATGGACTGGTTGCCGACTTTCCTGGCGGCCGCCGGGGAGGCTGATATCAAGGAGAAACTGCTTTCGGGTGTCGATGCCAACGGTCGCAATTACAAGGTTCACCTGGATGGCTACAACATGTTGCCGCTGTTTAGCGGTGAGGTCGAGGAAGGCCCGCGCAAGGAGGTCTTCTATTTCTCGGACGACGGCGACCTGACCGCGCTGCGTTATGACGACTGGAAGATGATTTTCATGGAACAGAAGGCCACGGGTACCTTCCGTGTCTGGATGGAACCCTTCGTGCCGCTGCGCGTGCCATTGATCGAGAACCTGCGCCGTGATCCCTACGAGCGGGCGGAGATTACATCCAACACGTATTACGATTGGTTGCTGGACCGTGCCTTCCTGCTGGTGCCGGCGCAGGCCTACGTGGGCAACTTCCTCGCGACCTTCAAGGACTACCCGCCGCGTCAGAAGGCCGCCAGTTTCAGCCTCGATCAGGTCATGGAAAAGATGAGTTCGCCGGGCCCGCACTAGCAGGAGTCCGCGCATGATGGCGGCCAGCCGCTACTCCAACGGCAGGAGGGTGATCCTCCTGCCGTTACCCATGAGCAAATACGCTCACTGTTAAACTTTTCCTGTAAGAGCGGCCTCCGGGCCGCGATCCGCGCCAGAGAACGGCGTTCCTGCAGGTTGATGCAGGACCTCACCAAGAGTGGTAAACATACTATGAAACGAAATTTAGCCGGGCTGTGCTTCATCTTCTGCTTTGTGCTGGCTCTCGCTGGTGTGGCGACAGCCCGGGAGGCTGATCCATTGCCTTCCTGGAATGAGGGTGCAAGTAAACAGGCCATCTTCCGGTTTGTAGAGGAAGTGAGTGCCCCCGGAGGTCCAGGTTTCGTTCCACCCGCGAAGCGCATTGCCGTGTTCGATAACGACGGTACTCTGTGGTCCGAACAACCGATGTATTTCCAGCTTGCCTTCGCCCTCGATCGCGTCAAGGCGCTTGCACCCCTGCACCCTGAATGGAAGCACAAGCAGCCATTCAAGGCGGTTCTCGAAGGCGATCTTAAGACGGTACTGGATGGAGGCGAACACGCCTTGCTGGAACTCGTTATGGCGACACATGCGGGGACCACAACAGAGGAGTTTGCTGCGGCTGTGAAAGACTGGCTGGACAGCGCCAGGCATCCAAAGACCGGCCGACCCTACACGGATATGGTCTACCAGCCGATGCTTGAACTGCTTGCCTATCTGCGCGCCAACGCATTCGAGACTTATATTGTCTCCGGCGGAGGTATCGAGTTCATGCGCCCCTGGGCTGAAAGGGTCTACGGTATTCCCCCTGAGCAGGTCGTTGGCAGCAGCATCAAGACGAAATACGAGTTGCGTGACGGCGAGCCCGTGCTGGTGCGCCTTCCGGAGATCAACTTCATTGATGACAAAGCCGGTAAGCCGGTCGGAATCAACCAGCATATTGGCCGCCGTCCTATCGCCGCGTTCGGCAATTCGGACGGGGATCTGCAGATGCTGCAGTGGACAAGCGCCGGAGACGGCGCGCGGTTTGCTCTCCTGATTCACCACACTGACGCCGAGCGTGAGTGGGCCTATGACCGCAAGTCCTCCATCGGTCGCCTGGACAAGGCGCTTGACGAAGCGCACGTTAAAGGATGGACGGTGGTGGATATGAAGAAAGACTGGAAGGTGATTTATCCGTTCGAACAGCAATGATCGAGTCTCAACTATACTCACGGGGTGAAATCGGGACACTCCACGGTTAGACAGGAGATCGGAGGAATCGTGAAAAGACGTCACCTCACAACCATTTTCTTTCTCGTCGCCGCAATTTCCACGACCGCTTACGCGGTGGAATACCTGCCGGACAAAGCGGGGGTTACCAGCGCATTGGGGCAGAAGGCGTTCTCTCCCTACGCCGGACGGGTATTTCCGACGCGGGTACTGTGGGGGGATACGCATCTGCACACCGCCGTTTCAGTCGACGCAGGAACGATGTGTCGGCTTGGCCAGGAGGACGCTTTCCGCTTCGCCCGTGGCGAGGAGGTAGTGACCACACACGGCTTACGCGCCAGGCTGTCCCGTCCACTCGATTTCCTTGTCGTTTCGGATCACGCTGAAATGTATGGTTTGATGCCGCAGCTCCTGAAAGGCGACCCCGAAATCCTGGCCAACGAAAAGGGCAGGCGATGGTACGACATGCTGCAGGCAGGCGATGCGGATCAGGCGTTTGCGGCGGCTATGGAGATCGTAGCTTCGCTGTCAAAGAAGGAACCTCCGATCAAAAGCGATAAAGCAGTTCGCAATGCCTGGCGAGCCTATACCGCGCTTGCCGACAAGTACAACGAACCGGGGCGTTTCACGGCTTTGATCGGCTACGAGTGGACTGCGATAGGTGGCTACAATCTGCACCGCAACGTGATCTTCCGCGGTGACGCCAGTGTCGCCAATCGCACGGTGCCCTACTCGCAGTTCGACAGCCAGAATCCGGAAGACCTGTGGAGGGCACTTGCCGCATTTGAGAAGGAAACCGGTAGCGAGGTTCTGGCTATTCCCCATAACGGTAACCTGAGCAACGGCCGCATGTTTACCGTCGAGACATTTGACGGCCAGCCACTGACCCGGGAACTTGCCGCAATGCGGGCTCACTACGAACCCCTGATCGAGGTTACCCAGATCAAGGGAGACGGCGAGGCGCATCCGCTGTTGTCTCCAAACGATGAGTTCGCCGACTACGAGACCTGGGATGTGGCAAACCTCAATGGCACCGAACTCAAGAAACCGGAGATGTTGCGCTGGGAATACGCGCGTGAAGCGCTCAAAACGGGGCTGTTGCTCGAGCAGAACCTCGGCGTCAATCCCTACAAGTTCGGTATGGTCGGCAGCACTGACGCCCACACCGCGCTTGCCGCCGTCGAGGAGGAAAACTTCTTCGGCAAGCACTCCGGAGTAGAGCCCGAAGCGCACCGCTGGGAACACGTCGTAATCGAGGCACCTGATCCGAATCTGACTGTTTATGGCTGGCAGCAGGCGGCGAGTGGTTATGCGGCGGTATGGGCCACTGACAACACGCGCGAAGCGGTCTTCGACGCCATGAAGCGCAAAGAGACCTACGCCACCACCGGCTCGCGCATGACCGTCCGGTTCTTTGGTGGCTGGGGATTCGAGGAAGCGGATGCCAGGTCCAGACTACCTGCGGGTATTGGTTATGCCAAGGGTGTGCCGATGGGGGGTGACCTGCGCACAGCACCGGATGGAAAATCGCCGAGCTTCCTGGTTGCCGCCATGAAAGACCCCTACAGCGGCAACCTGGACCGCATTCAGATTGTGAAAGGATGGCTCGACGCCGAGGGGATGCTCCATGAAAAAGTCTACGACGTCGCCTGGAGCGACGATCGTCAGCCGGGCGCAGATGGCAAGCTGCCGGCAGTCGGTAACACTGTCGATGCCGCCAACGCCACCTGGACCAATACCATCGGCGAACCGGAACTGATCGCGGTGTGGAACGATCCGGATTTCGATCCGTCGCTGAAGGCATTTTACTATGCCCGCGTTATCGAGATTCCGACGCCGCGCTGGACCGCTTATGAAGCGAAACGTTTCGGTGTCAAAATGCCCGTGGAGGTAGCCATGACTAACCAGGAGCGCGCCTACACATCACCGATCTGGTATGCACCATAGTATATTAATGAATTAATAACAAAGGAGTATAGCAATGTCCTCAAGTATATTGTCACGCTCTGGCCTGTCAATGGCAGCCCTGTTGACTGTCAGCGGTAGCGCTTATGCCACAACATCAGCGATGTTCGACAAGGAACACACCAAGCCGGAACGGAAGGAATTCTCGCCCTATGTGAATCGCGGTTATCCGACCAACGTCTACTTCGGGGATACCCATCTGCACACCTCGCTGTCGATGGACGCTGGTACCTTCGGCAATCGCCTGGGGCTGGATGAGGCCTATCGTTTCACACGTGGTGAGGAGGTTACCGCGTCAAAGGGCTTCAAGGCTAAGCTGGGGCGTCCGCTGGACTTTGTCGTCGTTGCCGATCACTCCGACGGCATGGGCTTTTTCGACATGTTTGCCTCCGGCGACCCGGCAGTCATGGACAAGGAAGAAGGGCGCAGATGGAACAAGGCGATTGGTGAAGGCGGCCAGGCCTCGGTCGATGCAGCACTGGAAATCATCACCCTGTTTTCACAGGGCAAGTTTCCCTGGCAGACCAACGACCCGAAGATGATGAAGCCGGTGTGGCACAATGTCATTGAGGCAGCCGAAAAATACAACGAACCGGGCAAGTTCACGGCCTTTATCGGCTACGAGTGGACCTCGCTGGTCAAGGGCAACAACCTGCACCGCGTGGTCATCTACCGCGACGGTGGCAACCAGGCGCGCCAGACCTTGCCGTTCACACTGGCGGACAGCGCCGATCCGGAAGACCTGTGGGAATTCATGCAGACCTACGAGGACAAGACCGGCGGGGACCTGCTGGCCATCCCGCACAACGGTAACCTCGCCAACGGCATCATGTTCGACGTCGAAACACTATCGGGGGGGACGATTGACAAGGATTACGCCGAGCGCCGCCAGCGCTGGGAGCCGCTCTACGAGACCACCCAGATCAAGGGCGACGGCGAGGCGCATCCGTTGCTGTCACCCGACGATGAATTCGCCGATTATGAAACCTGGGATCTTGGTAATCTCGATATGAGCCAGGCCAAGACCGACGACATGCTGGCCGGTGAGTATGCCCGCTCCGGCCTCAAGCGGGGCCTGGAGTTCGAGCACAAGCTCGGCGTGAATCCCTACAAGTTTGGTCAGATCGGCAGCACCGACTCACACACCTCGCTGCCGGCCGTGGAGGAAAACAACTTCTTCGGTAAGCACTCGGGTGTTGAACCGTCGCCAGAACGAGCCATGCACGTCACGCTGGGTGGCGAACACGGCAAGATCATGGGTTACCAGATGGCTTCCTCCGGTTATGCCGCGGTATGGGCTACCGAGAACACGCGTGCGGCGATTTTTGACGCCATGGCTCGAAAAGAGACCTATGCCACCACCGGTTCCCGCATAGGGGTGCGCTTTTTCGGAGGATGGGACTTCACGGAAGAGGATGCCCGGTCACGCCAGCCAGCCGATGCAGGTTATTCCAGGGGAGTTCCCATGGGAGGCGATCTGGCCATGGCACCGAAAGGTAAATCACCGACCTTCTTGGTTGCCGCACTCAAGGATGCCATCAGCGGGAATCTTGACCGCATCCAGATCATCAAGGGCTGGGTCGGCAAGGATGGCAAGGCACAGGAGCGCGTCTATGACGTGGCGGTATCGGACGGTCGCAAGATCGACAATAACGGACGCTGCAAGACACCGGTTGGTAATACCGTCGACGTGAAAAACGCCACATGGACCAACACCATCGGTGATCCGGAACTGATTGCGGTCTGGACCGACCCGGACTTCGACCCCAATCAGCGTGCGTTTTATTATGCACGTGTGATCGAGATCCCGACGCCACGCTGGACAGCCTACGAGGCCATGCGGTTCAACATCGAAATGCCCAAAGAGGCGGAAATGACCACCCAGGAACGTGCCTACACCTCGCCGATCTGGTATAGCCCGGAAGGTGAGTAAACCGGGTAAGTACACAACGTATGCCCCCTATGCTGGGATGCCGGCCATCCGGATTTTGAAATGACAAATATGATTCTCCGCAACTTCTTTTTCCGGCTCCTGCGCGAGCCCCTGTTCCACTTCCTGGTGCTGGGCGCGGGGCTGTTCCTGCTCTATAGCCATGTCGGCGACGACACTACCGAGCGTGCCGATCACATCGTGGTCGATGAGGCAGAGGTTCAACGTCTGGCCGGGCAGTTCCAGCGCACCTGGATGCGCCCGCCGAGCCGGCAGGAACTGGCCGGCCTGGCCGAGGACTTCGTCAAGGAGGAGATCCTTTACCGCGAGGCGCTGGCGCTGGGGCTCGATCAGGATGATCTCGTCATCCGCCGGCGCATGCGTCAGAAAATGGAGTTCCTCAACGCGGACCTGACCGAACAACAGACAGCCAGTGACGAGCAGCTTCAGGCCTACCTGAACAGCCATGCGGACAAGTTCCGGCAACCGGCGCGAATCAGTTTCCAGCAGGTCTATATTGCCTCGGAGCAGAATCCAGAGGCTGCGCGACGCAAAGCGACAACCCTGCTTGCGCAGCTGATAGTGGAACCGGACACCGCCTGGCATGAGCTAGGCGATCCGACCTTATTGCCACCGGCGCTCACCGATGCCAGCGACAGCGATATCGCCTCCACCTTTGGCCGTGCGCTCGTCGAACCTGTCACCAGCCTGCCGCTGAACCGCTGGAGCGGCCCCTACGAGTCCACTTACGGGCTTCACCTGTTACGGGTGAGGGGACAGATCCCGGCAAGTCTGCCTGCGCTGAGCGAAATCCGTGCAGCGGTCGAGCGGGAGTGGATGAACGAGCACCGTCAGCGGGCTAACGAGCACTTTTACCAGGCTTTGCGTGAGCGCTACTCGGTGGAAATCCGGTTGCCGGACGCCGCTGCCGGCGAAAAGCTTGCGGTCCGCCAGCCGTGAATCTGGCGCAACTTTTCGCTCTGTTGCTGACGCTGGTCTCGCTGGTGGCGGGCACCGCGAGTGCCCACGAGGTCAGGCCGGGCTACCTGGAGTTACGCGAAGTCAGCGGCGAGGGCTACGAGGTGTTGTGGAAGGTCCCCGCCAAGGGCGACCGGCGTCTCGGACTGTATGTGCGTCTGCCCGGGCATTGCAGCAGGGGCGAACCCCAATCGCATTTTGTGGGTGGCGCCTACATCGAACGCTGGCGCAGCCATTGTGATGAAGCCCTGACCGGCAGCCGTATTACCATCGACGGGCTCTCCTCCACCCGCACCGACGTGCTGGCCCGCGTGGAGCGCGCCAATGGTACCTCGCAGACGGTACGCCTAACACCGAAGAACCCAACCTTTACCGTTTCCGCGGCGGCCGGCACCGGGGAAGTGATCAGGACCTATTTCGTGCTCGGCGTTGAACACATCCTGCTGGGCATCGACCATCTGCTGTTCGTGCTGGCGTTGCTTTTCCTGGTCAGGAACTGGCCACGCCTGATCGGCACGGTGACCGCGTTCACGGTGGCGCACAGTCTGACCCTTGCGGCGGCGACCCTGGGATGGGTGCAGGTGGCGCAGGCCCCGGTGGAAGCCGCCATCGCGCTCAGCATCGTGTTCGTCGCCGCCGAGGTGATGCACGCCCGTCGGGGACATCCGGGACTTGCCGCCCGTATGCCCTGGGTGGTCGCGTTTGTGTTCGGTTTGCTGCACGGACTCGGGTTTGCCGGCGCGCTGCGTGACGTCGGCTTGCCGGAGCACGCCATCCCGCTGGCGCTGGCCTTCTTCAACATCGGCGTTGAAGCCGGTCAGCTGCTTTTTATCGCGGTTTTCTTCCTGCTGGTGTGGCTGTCATCGCAAATGCTGCCGGCACGGCCTGCTGGCGGTAACCGCCGGATCACGAGCCCGACCTGGGACACAGCCGGTAAGCTGTCACTGCCGGCCGCCTATCTCATCGGAACGCTGGCGAGCTTCTGGCTGATTGAGCGGACCTACGGGTTCTGGGTTTGATCGGAAAGTGGCTATCGGCCAATGCCTTCGTTAAAGTAATATAGCTGTTGGACTGGAGTTGGATGGTAAGTGAGAATGATCAAACCGGTATGGAATCCACTGAGGGCCCCTGCAATGACTGGTACGCTTAACAGGCGTGTTTATGCTTTTCTACTGACCGCGTCTGGGGCTCTGGTGGCCCACAACAGCATGGCGGCGGGATTTTATATTGCCGAGGTCGGCACGCCGACGAGTCTGGGCACGGGTGGTGTGGCCAATCCCACCAATACCTATCACGCTGATGCCGCCTGGACCAACCCGGCCGGCATGACCGGCCTGGCGCGGGATTCGATGGTCGCCGGCTTGCAGGTGGTGTTGCCAAAGGCAGAGTTCGATGCCTCCATCGCCACCGCCGGTGGCGACGATGGCGGGAATGCCGGGATGAATGCCGTGATTCCCAGTTTCTTTTACGTCAAGACACTGACGAACAAGGCACGATTCGGCATCTCCCTGACCGCCCCCCAGGGGGGCGGCTTTGATTACGGCGATAATTTTGCCGGTCGTTACCAGACCAGCAAGGCGACCCTGGCCGCAATCAGCATCGCACCCTCGTTTGCCTACAAGCTCAGTGACCGCTTTTCGATCGGCGCGGGTGTTTCCATTATCCACACCAAGTTCGAGCAGAACATTATGCTCAATCAGGCCGCTTTGGCCGGGCCGGGCACAGCGGATGGCAAAGTCAAGATCGAGAATGCCACCGACTGGGGATACCAGCCGTTCCTGGGGCTGACCGCCCAGCTCACCGATCGCGTACTGCTGGGGGTGGTCTACCGGGCCAAGGCGGATGTGGAGCTGGAAGGCGATCTTAATTTTCGTAACCTGATTATCCCGCAACCCGCTGCCAGCGACATCGATGTCGGCTGGGACAATCCGCAGTGGCTGGAGGCCGGCCTGAGGTACCGGCTGTCAGAGGACAATCACCTGTTACTGAACGGCGGCTGGCAGGACTGGTCGGAATTCGGTGAGAAGAACGAGCTGACGGTGGATGGGCGCGTGGCGACGCTGGATCGTCAGTGGGATGACACCTGGCACGCCGGGATTGCCTTCGCCCACCGGGCGGGGGCGAAGCCGGGTTACAGCGTCGGTTTTGCCTACGAAAGTTCACCGGTCAAGAACGAACACCGCACTTTCGATCTGCCCGTCGATGAACTCTACAAGGTGTCGGCGTCCTATTTCTGGCATGGCAACAAGCAGCTGGATTTTTCCCTGGGCTCGACCCTGTACCTGGTCGGCGATGCCGATATCGATGTGACGGCCCAGGGAGTCCGTGCGGCCGGCAAGTTCGACAAGAACTATTTCCTGTTTCTTGGCGGGACGGCGCGTTATACGTTCTAGGGCCTGGCAAACAGAGCAATAACAAAGCGGTCACAGGAGCGGCTGGTGGTACGTCGCCTGCTGAACTGCCCGGTTAATCTTATCGTCCTGCGCTTACCGTGGGGTCACAAATTGGAGCGAGTGTGATGATGGTCAGCCACAATCAGGGTCCCGGCTCGATTATCTCTGCTGCCGGTGCCGGTCGGTACGACCGCGGGGATATGCAGGCCATCCTTTCTGCTACAGACATTTTCAAGTTCTGTTGCCTGCTGCTGGTAACCGGCTTTTTGTTAACGGGTTGCGCCAGTGTCCCCAAGGACTATCCGCGCAGCTCGTCGACAGCATTCGAGGATTACCTGGACACCAGCGTCGGCCAGCTGTTCGAAGAGGCGGCGGTGCAGCACCCGGGTGAATCGGGGTTTGCCATCGTTCGCTACGGTCGCAGGGCGTTCACGGCTCGCGTGGCGTTGACCGAACTGGCGGAGAGGAGCCTGGACGTGCAGTACTATATCTGGGAGGCCGATGCCACCGGTCGCATCCTGGCCGAGCGCCTGATCGAGGCCGCGGACCGTGGGGTGCGGGTGCGCTTGCTGGTCGATGACATCAACCTGGCGGGCCGCGATGAGAACGTCGTTGCCATGGATGCTCATCCGAATATCGAGATCCGCGTCTTCAATCCCTTTGCCAATCGCGATGCGCGTGTGTTTGATTTTGCCTTCGACCTGGATCGCGTCAACCACCGCATGCACAACAAGATCATGGTCATGGATAATGCGGTGGCGATAGTCGGCGGGCGCAATATCGGCAACCATTACTTCAGCGTGGCTACAGATGCCAATTTCCGCGATCTCGACATTGCCGCAGCGGGGCCGGTGGTGCGCGAGATCTCGAGTGTGTTCGACCATTTCTGGAACGGCGACTGGGCGGTGCCGATCGCCGCCCTGGTGGACCGGCCGTACACAAAGTCCGACCTGAAATCGCTGCGGGAGTTCGTACGCGAGCAGATTGAAGCAGAAAACTACCCCTATCCGCTGGACCGGGATGTTGCCGCGCTGAACGCCGAACTGACCTCGATACGCGACCAGTTCATCTGGGCGCCGGGGCAGATCCTTTGGGACGATCCGGCCGCCATCGAGCAAGGCATCGTCGAAGGTAGGATGGCCAAGGCGCTTTTCAGAAAGATCAGGACGCTGCAGAGCGAGCTGCTCATGGAGTCGGCCTATTTTGTCACGCGGGACAAGGGCGTTGAGGTGGTGAAACAACTGCATGACAGGGGTGTTCGGATCCGGGTGCTGACCAACTCGCTGGCCTCCAACGACGTGGTGGCTGCCCACGCCGGCCACGCCAAGCGCCGCGAGCAGCTCATCGAGGCCGGACTGGAACTCTACGAATACCGTCCGGATTCCCGGGTGAGCAAGACGCGGTCCTACCGCGGTGAGTCCAAGGCCGCCCTGCACACCAAGGCCATTGTCTTTGACCGGGAGTCGGTGTTCATCGGCAGTTTCAACCTCGATCCTCGCTCGGGCAGTATCAATACAGAAGCCGGCCTCTATGTAGAAAGTCCAGAGCTGGCCCGGCAGGTGATCGACTACATGGACGAGGGGGTGCAGCCGGAGAACAGCTACCGGGTGTTGCTGGATGAAAGTGGGGACCTCTACTGGGTCACCGAGGTCGATGGTAATGAGGTGCGTTATTACAAGGAGCCGAAGACCACCTTCGGGCAGCGTTTCATGTCCGGGTTCATCATGATTCTGCCGGTAGAGCATCAACTGTGAAGCGTCCAGGACGCCAATGGCGACCCGGTGATTTAACCATATGACGGAGCAAACACCATGAAAAAGCCACAGATAATTGTGCTGAACCCGATCCTGTTGATGCTGCTCGTTGTGCTCAATGTGAATGTATACGCCGGGGCGGCCATGGACGTGCAGGAGGGTGAGGCGAGCTATTACGCCGATAGCCTGCATGGCAACAAAACCGCCAGTGGTGCGCCTTACGACAAAAACGCCATGACGGCCGCGCACCGGTCGTTGCCGTTTGACACCAGGGTCAAGGTAACTTATCTGAAAACGGGAAAATCGGTGGAAGTGGTGATCAACGACCGTGGTCCGCACGCCAAAGGCCGGATAATAGATTTGTCCGGGGCGGCGGCCCAGGCAGTTGGCCTGGTCGAGGATGGTCACGGGAAGGTCAAGCTGGAGGTGCTTGCCCCCTGAGTGCTTACCTGGAATTGTCTACGGCTATCAGCGACTGATCTGTTCATTTTTTCGAAAACTGGATATCTGCAAGACGATTCATGGTCTATTATTTGTCTTAATCTCTACCAGTCTCCTGGCATAACCAGATTTCGAATCTGACCGGACAGGGTGGAGACACAATAAAAGAAAGTCGTCGACGTAGCGCGTGGTGATCGTGTGAGTGATAACCCTGACCAAGAGAGCGAACCATGGACACACCACAACTGGTTGTGCTGAACCTGATCCTGTTGATGCTGGTGTTTGCGGTGAACGTGAAGGTACACGCCGTGACTACTATGGATGCGCTGGAAGGTGAGGCTCATTGTTGTGCTGGCGCATATGGTGACAAAATAATGGCAGTTCCAGCGCAGGGTTTTGACTATACTGGCTCAGAGGACTGAAAGGCTCACACACGCCGAGCGGGGATAGGCTGTCAGTCTGACAAATTCCGGCATGCTTTAAACCTGCAGTGATTGAGGTGGTAGCGAATCGGTCTTGGAGGAGGACCACAGATGTCCATTGTTAGACTACTGAAGTGGATCGGCATGACCTTCGTCGTCGCAGTTGTGGCGGTCATTCTCTACCTGAGTTTTGCGGATCTGAGCTGGCTGAAACCCCGGATCGAATCGGCTGTGGCCGATGCGACGGGACGGACGCTGACGCTCGGCGGCACGTTTGACCTCGACATCGTGCCTTCGCCGGCGATCGTCCTCGAGGATGTGAGCCTGTCGAATGCCGAGTGGGGGTCCGAGCCGAAACTGGCAAAAATCGGTCACATCTCGGCCAAACTGGGTCTGTGGTCGCTGCTGTCGGGACCCGTGCGGGTCAGGGAATTCCGGCTGCACGACGTCGACCTGTTGCTGGAGACGAACGAACAGGACGAGGCGAACTGGGAGATGGCTGGCAAGCCTGAGCCCGAGCCGGCCGAGCAACCCGAGGTCGAAGATGAAGCGGGGGCCGAAGTGCCGGTCATCATCGAGTTTGCAGAGATCCGTAACATACAACTGAGCTACCGGGCACCCGAGGCGGAGCCTTTTGTGGCTTCACTGGCCGCGCTCGATATCACCACCGATGAAGCCGGCTATACGGTCCTCGACGGCAAGGGCGAGGTCAAGGAGTTACCGCTGCGACTGGGCGGAAAGCTGGGTCCCGTGCGGGCCCTGGCATCCGGCACAGATATCGGCATCGATTTGGACACAGGCCTCGGTAACGTCGATCTCAAGGTCGACGGTACGGTTGCCGACTTCGCGACACCGGCCGACTTTGATGTAAAGGTGGTGGCCAGCAGCGACGATGTGGCGCAGATTCTCGAACACTTTGCCGTTGAACTGCCGCTGAGAGGCGCGCTGCAGGTGGACACGGCAATGACCAGCGTCGAGGCCGGTACCCTGCTTGCCGTCGATGCCAGGGCCGGTGAGATCGCCACCAACCTGACCGCCAAACATACTGACGGCGCGGTCAAATTCAAAGCGGCCGTGCCCGCACTCGACAAAGTGGGTAAAGCACTCGAAGTAGAGGGCCTGCCGGCGGAAGACCTTGCCGTCGAGGGGCTGGTGTTGATCGAGCCACAGGCCTATCGGCTGCAGGGGGTCAACGCCCGGCTGGGCGAGGCCGAGGTGAACTTCGACGGCACCATAGGGCAGGGCACGGACGCTGCGACTGAGTTGTCCATCCGGGCAGTCGGACCGAGCCTGGCGTCGCTGAGTGACGGGTTGCCGGCGATACCGTTCAAGGCGGCGCTGAACGCCAGCCTGGCGCCCGAACAGTTGGTGCTCGACGCAATCGAAACGACCTTCGGTGAAAGCGACCTGGCCGGTGTGGTCGATGTTACGATGGGTGACAAAACCATTATTAATGGCAAGCTCAGCTCGCAGCGGCTCGACTTGACGCCGTTCGCCGCTGATAGCGAGGAAGCGGATAAAGAGGAGAAACCTGCGTCAAAAGCCGAAGCAGGCAAGTCGGAGAGCAAATACGTTTTCGTCGAAGAGCCCTTGCCGTTCGAAGCGCTCAACACAACAGATATCGATTTCGACACCGACATCGGCCGCCTGACACTCGACAAGATCGTGCTGCTCGACGTCGCCACCGCCGTGGATCTCAAGGGCGGCGATCTGCACTTCAAGAACCGTTTCGCCGGGCCCGAAGGCGGCAGCTCCGCCAGTGATATCGGGCTTACCAGCGCCGGCGAGTCAGCCGAACTGGACGTGAACGTCAACATGCGTGACCTGCGTCTCAATCTGCTGTCCGGCGACATCAAAGACCCATCCCTGGTGCCGCCAATCGGTATTACACTGGACTTCAAATCCACTGGCGGCACGCCGCGCGCACTGGCGTCTTCGGCCAATGGTCGCATCCTGGTGACGCAGGGTGAGGGACAGATTGAGAATAATCTGCTCGCTGCGGTGTCGGGCGACGTTTTCGCGCAACTGGTCAGCGCCTTGAATCCCTTTGCCAAGGACGATGAGTTCACCACGCTCAACTGCACGATCTTCGGCCTCAACATCAGTAAAGGTAAGGCGGACGTCACCGGCATGTACGTGCAGGCAGAAAAGCTCAAGATCATCGCTGACGGCGACATTGACCTGACCACCGAGGCGTTGAACATCGAGTTCAACACCAAGCCGCGCAAGGGTGTCGGCGTGAGTCCAGACATGTTCGTCACGCCGTTTGTGAAGCTGACCGGCACGTTGGCCAGTCCGGGCGTTGGTCTCGACAAGAAAGGCGCGCTACTCGCAGCTGGTACCGGCGGCCTCTCGGTATTGGCCCAGGCCGCGGCGGATCGCGCCGTCGGAGAGCAGGATGATTGCGCCAAGGTGCTGGCGGAGGTCGGCGATCACCCGCCGGTAAAGGATTGAAACCGATGGCCAGGGATCGCCTCGGTTTTTTCAGACCCTGAACCCGTAAGTCCGCTTAACCTAAATAACGATAAACCGGAATCGTGGAGGAGACAACGATGAATACGATGGAACTGTTAGGGACATTAATGAACAGCGGTATGTCGCGCTCCGGCGGACGCCGCATCGAACATTCCATGGGCAGCCGCGGGATGGGCGCACCCGGTGGAATCCTCGGCCAGGTGCTCGGCGGAGGTGGTGGTTCCGCGGCCGCTTCCGGTGGCTTAATGGACATGCTGGGCAAAATGGCCGGTTCACTTTCCCAGGGAGGTTCAGGTGGCGCTGTACCGGCTGGGCTGGGGTCAGCTGGCAGCGGCGGTGGCCTGCTCGGTAGCCTCGCGGGGGTACTGTTCGGAGGTGGCCGAGGGTCCAACCGTTCAACGGCGGGTGCCGGTGGCATGGCGGTGCTGGGTGGCCTGGCGCTGGAGGCACTGCGGCGGATGGGTGGCGCCAGCGCCGCGACACAATCCCTGGATATTGACGATGCGACGCGTCTGCTTGCCGGGCTGCGCCAGCCGGAGAATGCGCAGGAAGAACAACAGGTGATGGATGTTGCAAGCCTGACTGTGAGGGCAATGATCAATGCCGCCAAGGCCGACGGTCATATCGACGAGACGGAGACAGAGCGCATCGTCGGCAAGCTCAAGGAAGGCGGTATCAGCGACGAGGAGCAGCGCTTCGTGGCCGAGGAGATGGGTAAGCCGATGGATATCGACAGCATTGTGCGTGCGGTTCCGAACCAGCAGGTGGCGACGCAGATCTATACGGCATCGCTGCTCGCCATCGAGGTAGACACCGAAAAGGAAAGGCGCTATCTGCAGGAACTTGCCGCGGCGTTGAGACTCGATGACAAGACGGTGGGCTATCTGCACAGTGCACTCGGTGTGGCCTGAGTGTGTAGGGAGCGCAGCAGGGCGGATTTCCGTGCTCTGCAGCTGCACCCTGCCACCGTAATCCAGACCGTTAAAATAACCGTTTAGTTTCAATAACTCACCGCGAGCGGAGGAATCATGAACACAGCCGTATCACCGATACAATACCTGGATAAAGCCATGAACAGCCTGCACGATCTGGGCCTGTTACCGGAGCAAGGCGGTGAGGAGGCGCCCATCATCGCGCTCCTCAAGCAGATAGCCGATCTGGACGAAGAACGGGTGGTGGCGATCACCCGCACGCTCAGCCAGGCGTCGCTGTTCAACGAGGTGGTGCGGGAACAGGTGCAGGCGATGGATATCGGCACGCGCTACGAGGATATTGTCGACGCCTTCAACAGCATCCGCGACGATGCCAAGAAAATGGTCGATCAGATCGACGATGGCAAGCTGGATACCTTCGAACGCATTTCCAACGTGTGGATGAAGGTGACCCGCGGCGACATCGCCAGCCGTTTCGATGACATAAAGGATACCTACCTGGAAGTGACGGCTGCCACGCAGGACCAGATTCAGCGCGAGCAAACGATCCTCGAAGCCTACCAGGATTTTCGCGGTGCCCTCAAGCAGTCAGAGGTGATGGCGCTCGAGCTGCTTGAGAAGGCGGGGGCGAAACTGGAGGCCGCCAAAGGGCAGGTCAATGCTGCCATGAAGACGGTGGAAGGTTATCAGGGTGAGGAGGCCGCCGAGCGCGCCAAACTGGAAATGGCGCGTGACCAAACCGTCCGTGCGCTGCAGAATGAGGAAAAACGCTATCAGATTGCCAAGGACCTGTCGGATAACCTCACGGTGAGTTACAACACCTCCGAGGTCGTCATGGCGCGCCTGCTGCAGACCACCAATGCCAAGGAGCGCGTCTATGCCCAGGCGGTGAGTTTTTTCAGCACCAATGAAGTGGTGCTGACGGCGCTTTCCGCCTCTTTTACCGGGATGTTCGGTCTGCACGAGGGTACCCAGACGGTGGAGGCTATGAAAGAGGGTGTCAGTCGCTCGCTCGAGGATCTCGCCGAGATCGGTGGCAAGGTCCAGGAGGCGGCTGTCAGGGCCGGTTACGGCCCGACCATACGCGCCGATGCAGTGAAAAAGCTCGTCGATTCGGTGGTGACCTGGCAGACCCGGTCGCGTGAAATCATCGAGGAGATGCGTAAACAGAGTACGGCCAATGCCGAGGAAATCCGCGACGCGGTCGAGGAGGGCAAGCGCAATCTCGCACGCCTCGCGGAAGAAGGCAAGGGGCTGGCGGTCAACCTTGAATGAGTGCGGGGGCTGTCACAACGGCCGTCTCCGGGGATGTAGAGCCAAAGCATAAACAGCCCCTGGACGATGTAATGCTGGCCATGGATGTGGTCGATACCCTGCGCCGTCGGCGTCGCCTGGTGGAACGGGAGCTCGATGCCGAGGGGCGTGAGCAGGACTTGAAGCAGCGTCTTCACAAGATCTACGCCACCCAGGGTATCGAGGTGCCGGATCATGTGCTGGAAGAAGGTGTTGCGGCGCTCAAGGAAGAACGATTCGTCTACAGCCCCCCGCCGGAGAGTCTGGCCACCCGCCTGGCAAGCCTCTATGTCAGGCGTGCCAGCTGGGGTAAATGGGTCATCGCCAGCCTCGCCGGGCTGCTGGTTGCCTGGCTGATCTATCACTTCACTGTTGTTGTCCCGCGTACCCAGCTCCCGGAGCGGCTGGATGCGGCATACCAGTCAGTGGTCAACGTGGAAAGCGACGAGGCCCGTCGCCAGGCGGAACAGTTATACAAGACCGCCGGCACAGCCCTGAAACAAGGCGACGAGGAGGCCGCCCAAACGGCGCTGCAGTCACTGCACGACCTGCGCAGCACGCTGGAACAGGCCTATACGCTGCAGATCGTCTCGCGGCCCGGCGAAAAGTCCGGGGTATGGCGGGTGCCGGACGCCAATCCCAATGCGCGTAACTACTACATTATCGTCGAGGCCCTGGCGGCCGATGGCCGGACGTTGCAGGTGCCTGTCGTCAACGAGGAGAACGGCCGCACCGAACGCGTGTCCAAATGGGGCCTGCGTGTGGAAAAGGCTGTGTTCGAGCGCATTGCAGCCGACAAGCAGGACGACGGCATCATCCAACAACGCCAGTTCGGTACCAAGCAAAGCGGTCGACTGAAACCCGACTACCGGATTCCCACAAGCGGGGCTGCCATAACCCAATGGTGAGCACAGCATCATGATCAGTGGAAGACATGCGCTGGGCGTCATCGATGAGTCGCTGAACCAGGAACGCGCCAGCATCGAAACAGCCGATACGCGTATCGCCGAGGTGAGCAGGCAGCTGATGGCACTGCAACAGGCGCGTGTCGAGGACTATCGTGAACTGGCCCGTTTGCGGGTCGAACTGATGGCCAGTGGTAATACGCTTTCCGGTATTGATGCCGTCGGGCGGCAGGTGGCGGCAGCGCTTAAGGCGCGTGAGTCCGCCGAGGCGGAACTGGATGCCCGCATACCTGCAGTGCAGGATGAACGCGCCGGGCTGGAGGCGGAACGCGACACCCAGCGGCAGGTGCTGGAACAAGCCGCTGAAGCGCTGGACATTGCCGAAGCGGCCACTCAGGCGCGCCTGGATGCGGATGCTGGCTATCAGGCCCAGGAGCAGCGCGCCCGGGAAGCCGAACGCATTGCCAGGCACGCCGAGGACAAGGCCCTGCACAGCGAACAGGAAAAGGACGAAAAAGGACAGTCTTACCGTGACGATGCGCTGTTCATGTATCTGTGGGAGCGGCACTATGGCACACCACAGTACCGGGCATGGCCGGTCACGCGCTGGCTCGATGGCAAGGTGGCGCGATTGGTCAGCTTTGAGGATGCGCGCGCCAACTACGCCCGCCTGCAGGAGATACCGGTACGGCTACGCGAGCACGCTGAACAGAAAAAGCGCGACGCCGAAGCCGCCTTCGAGGTGTTGCGCGGACTCGACGAGCAGGCCCGCGAGCAGGATGGCGTTCTGGCGCTGGAAGCGGTCAGGGATGAAGAACAGACTCGCCTTGAGGCGATTGATGCTCGCATCGAAGCGGCCGCCGAGCGCTACGGACAGTTGCTGGCGCGCAAGGAGGCATTTGCTGCGGGCGAGGACGAGCACTACCGCAAAGCGGTGGACTATGTGGCCTCGGAGCTGCGGCGTGATGAAACACGTGAACTGCGGCGCGATGCCATGGCCACGCCCTTTCCGGACGATGATCTGGTTGTCAACCGCCTGTTCGAGCGCGAGCAGCAGGTGCAGCAACTGGAAACCTCGCTCAACGAGCTTAAGCGTGCGCTGCAACAGCAGCACAAAAAGCTCCAGGAACTTGAATCGCTGCGCTCTGACTTCAGGCGTCGTCGCTACGATCAAAGCGGCTACAGTTTCTCCGATGGCACGCTGATCGCCGCCATGTTGGGCAATTTCCTCAACGGCATGCTCGACCGTGACAGCCTGTGGCGGGTGCTGGAGCAACAACAGCGTTACCGCCCACAGCGTACCAATCCCACCTTTGGCTCTGGTGGCTTCGGCCGCGGTACCGTATGGGGAGGACGGCGCGGCGGTTTCGGCGGTGGTTCAGGTGGCGGTTTTGGTGGCGGGTTTGGTCGTGGCGGCGGCGGTGGTTTTCGCACTGGCGGTGGTTTCTGATGAACATCAGCCATACCAAAATATGTAATTGAGCCGGGTAAACTACTCAACCACACCGCAGCGACAGGACAACTATCGCTGCAACAGTCATGGCGCTGGTACCCGGACTGGGAAGCAAGCGACTGGTGGCGTCACTGTTTTAATGTTCTGCAAGTCTGACCATACAACGCGGTGAGAGATATTGGAAACTTTATACAATTTGTCCGGGATGCAGCTGGCGATGCTGGTGTGCACGGCCTTTGTGCTGTTCACTTGGGTGGGGGCCATTTTCATTCGTCCCTTCTTCCGGCTACTGGTGCGGTCCCAACCGGACCTGAACACCGTGCTGGGCAACGTTGTCTCCATGTACGGTATCTTTTACGGCATCCTCATGGGTCTGCTTGCCGTCTCGGCCTACCAGAACAAGGCAACTGTGGAGAAATCGATCATGGCAGAGGGCACAGCGGTGTTTGCCCTGTTCCGTAATGTGACCGCGTATCCCGAAGAAGCGCGTAATCCCTTGCAGGAGTCCCTGCGGGATTACACGCAGTTCGTTATCGATAACGAGTGGCCACAAATGCGTCATGGAAAGCATGCCGAGGGTGGCATGCAGCTTATCAACGGATTGCAACAGCAGATCACCGCGTTTGAGCCGAAAACATCCGGGCAGCATATTCTGCATGCCGAAACCACGAAACAGTTCTACGAGTTCCTCGAGTTCAGGGCTGAGCGGCTATACAATGCGACCAGCGGTATCCCGGAAATCATGTGGTTCGTGGTGTTGCTCGGCGCCTTCCTGACTATTTTCCTGGTGTGGTTGTTCAACATGTCGTTGATAGCGCAGCTCTTCCTCGGTGGCCTGTTGTCGTTTTTCATCGGCATCATGGTCAGCCTGATTATGGTGCTGGACAGGCCGTTGCGGGGTGATTTCGGGATCAGTCCCGAAGTATTCGAGTTATTGCTGGAATTCATGAACAAGGTGCTCGGTCAACCGGCAGGATGACGGCCTGACACGTTTACCTTGACTGATTACCGGATCACTGCTTTGCGGGAACGAGTATAACCATGGCGCAGTTCGACATCATTGAGGACCAGGGCGTGAGCTTCGTCAAGGCCACGCTGCAGGACGAGACCATCCATGCCGAGCGTGGTGCCCTGTGTTATATGAACGGTTCCGTCGATATCGATGCCAGACTGCCGGGCATCGGCGGCACCATCAAGCGCGTGCTGGCCGAGCAGTCGATCATATGGCCTTCCTTTACTGGCACGGGAGAGGTTTTCCTTGAGTCTTCGCCTGGTGGTTTCGAACTCTTCGAGATCAACGAAACCACCTGGATGCTGGAACGGGGCGCTTACTGGGCGTCCGAAGGCAGTATCAAACTGAGCTTGCACCGCGAGACCGTGCTGACCTCCCTGTTCAGCGGCGAAGGCTTTATTGCCCTGAGCACAAGGGTCAGTGGTACCGGCAAGATTATTCTGAAAACCCGTGGCCCCATCGAGGTGATCACTCTGAATGACGAACGCGTCGTGGCAGACGGACGCTACGTGCTGGCCAGGACGGAGGGGCTCAGTTATCGGGTAAGACGGGCCGCCAGATCCCCGCTTGTATCGCTGCTCTCCGGTGAACGCAGGCTGCGCGTCTTCGAGGGTACTGGCCAGGTTCTGCTGTCATCCTATCCCTATTGGCGGTATCTGCTGCTGGCAGGTGATGAGGCGCTGTGACCTTCACGTCTGATGTCGTGAAGGCGTTCATTGATAAGCGGGCTGGAAAGCCATTCGTCTTAAAGCCAGGCTGGGCTTTTATCGATTTACGGGCGTTCTCCAGGTCAAGTAAACATAATGCTAATCATGGAATGTGGCACCTGGGGGTGTTTATTACTGACCGGGAGGTAATATGACCACGGTTTTAGTAAGGAGCTGGCGCGTTGAATTGTGCAGGGCAATCGGGGATACTTCTCGCCCCGCTCAGCGCATTCGGACTTGAATCAGCGCGTTTCAACAAGGAGTTATTGATATGCCTGCATGGTCATTGTTTGTTTGGTTGGCGATCGGTGCCGTTGCAGGATTGAGCGCAAGAAGTTTTATTGGCGGTGCACCGCCGTTTGGCAAGATCGGCGATATGATACTCGGCATAGCCGGCGGGGTGGTCGGTGGTTACGCTTTGGCACTGCTCGGCTTTGGGGGTGGCGGCACTGTTGGCGGCCTGATCGTTACCTGTATAGCGGCTTTGGCCGGCGCATTACTCCTCGTCTGGTTATCAAACCGGATTAAGGTAAAGAGCTGATAGATTAGGGGTGGAACATGGCGCAAGAGGAAGACAAAGGGTTTTTTGACAGACTAGGGGATATTCTGAATTCGCCTCTGCCAGGCACCCAGAGGCCAACCTCGCAAACTCAGGCGTACACCGACAATGACGACGACGATTCCTTGCTGGAGCGTGTAAAGGACATCCTGAATGCCCCCCTGCCGGGAACTGCGCAGTCGGAAAAGGGGAGTGAGGCGCCGGGTGGTACCCCGGTGGGGCAAGCGGACCAGGCAGGCGCGGCAGCCCCACAACCGTATCAGAAGACACCTGAACTCGATGAGGATGAACTCGACGAAAGCTGGTGGAAACAGGACTGGGCCGCGTTTCGCGCGCATCAGGAGCGGGAGCACAACGGGCTGGACCTCAAGCAGCGCCGCGATCAGGAGAAATTTGTGGCCTATCAGCAGCAGGAAAAGCAGCGCTTCGACGGGCACCAGCAGCAGGAATTGGAAGCATTCGCACGCCAGCAGCAGTGGCGACTGGATGCCTGGAAACAGGCAGTGGCGAACAGCCCGGGCCAGAAACCACCGCCGCCTCCCTGGGACATGCCGCCCGGGTTTCCAATGCCGGGCCCGATGGGTGGTCCGCCGCCTTGGATGCGTCCACCTAGTTCGGGGCGCCGGCGCTCCTAATCCGTACGAAATTCGGCTTCGAATCCGTAGTTTAGCAACAGTCATGGAAGGTGGGCTCGGAAGCGATACCCGCTTATCCATGTGTCATCGCAGCTAGCTATATCAGCGATGAGGATCCGGACCGCAATATCCTCCGGTATAATCGCAGGTGCGAATAGCGCCGCAGGTTCGGCGGCCAGCGCGTACACGATGACTTGCTGATCATCGTCGCTATGCAGTCTTTGCCATAGAAAAACCACGGCGCAACAGATGATGAGTGCTACGGCTATGACCGGCTTCCACGTAGTTGGGTTGTCATCCCGGATTGGCATCATACTGATTTTATCCCTGCTCCTGTCAAACGCTTTCTCAGCACAGCCTGTTGTCGGGCAAGAGGGGCTTTCACAATCAATTTCAATCGTTGAAATACCGATCCGATTATCGCTTGACCGCTTATTTAAGGTGGCGGAACAGGAAATGCCCTTACAGGCCGGTAACTGGGGCTCCTGGCAGAAATCCTATGGCATAAAGACCAAATACCGGGCCTGGCGGGGGCCACTCTATTTCACCACGCAGGGCGATGTATTGTTGGTCCAGGCACATGTCCGTTACTGGATCAAAGCCTCTAAAAAGGTACTTGGCACGCTGAATCTGAAATCCAGTTGCGGCGTGAACGAAGCGCCACGACAGGCGGTCATCGGTGTGCAGATCCGTATGGGCTGGGGGCCGGATTGGACGATTCGACCGGGATTTCGGGTTATGGCACCCCGTTTTCTTGATCGGTGTGAAATGACGATTGCAGACATCGACGTGACACCGCTCATAGCAAAGGAATTTCAGAAACGGTTAAGGGAAAAGATGCGTGCTGCATTGATGACGCTGGGCCCACGCCTGAATGCAATCCGTCAGCAGGCGGAACAGAACTGGTTGCTGCTGCAGAAACCGGTACAACTCTGGGAAGGCCGCTGGTTGTTATTGAATCCCAAGGGGATTGCACTATCTTCCCCGGCCGGTCATGGCGCTAGCGTGGATGCCCATGTTGCCGTGTTGATGGAACCGAAAATAGCTACCGGTTCCGGACCTGCCCTCCAGCAGCACCGGCCATTGCCACCGCTCATGCGGTTCTATCCGCGTTCGACAGGACTGAATCTACAACTGGCTGTCGAGCTAAACACCGCGGATCTCAATCGGGTCATGACAAAGCAACTGTCAGGTAAGTCAATTGATATCGGAGGATACCAGGCCGGCATCGAAGCCATAGAGCTGAGTGGACAAGCGCAGGAAATTCGTGTCAATGCGGCGTTAAGTGGTGATGCCGCCGGCAACCTGATGATCAAGGCGAACATGATATTTATAGCTGAAAAACAGCAGTTTCAGCTGGAAAACCTGGATTACACCTATGCACCGGAGGACCCTCTGCTTGAGTCGCAGGCAAGCGTCTTCCACGGCTATATCCGCGAGGTGTTGGAGGCTGTCGCAAACCAGCAATTACAGCAGCGAATGAATCAATGGAAGGAACAGTTGTTGAACGTGTTTGACAATATCACAGCGGATGATATGAAGCTTGAGTTGGCGTCTCTGCGGTTGCGCCAGGTACAGATCAGTATGGTTGAAGATGCCATCAGGCTGAAGGGTCTGGCATCCGGTCACATCATGCTTGAGTTCCGATAGTAACGGGGTGTATGAATTCCGGTTTTGCTGGCTGGGATGCACCGGATCAGGCGCCTATGGACAGCGTATCTCTATCCATGGATTGATTAGGATCTTTCAGGTGGGCGACACAGTTCTGCCAATTATGGCACCAACATTATGCGTGGCGTGAAATTTATCGAGGACAGGATTTATTGCAGCGAGGCATTTTGTGAACTAGGCTTTCCTGCAGAGGGCGGGGATAGCAGATGAGAAAGACTGCCCCTAATCGAGAAGCAGGAGGAGGTAGTCAAGTGAATAGCAAAGTAAATCATTCGATGCTGAACGGTCTAGAGCTGTTGCTTCTGGGCAGTATGATTGCGCCGGTGCTTGCTGGCACTGAACGAGGGGCCGCTGACGAGGGCGCCGGAGCGCAGGTCCCTGCCCGATATGCTCAGGCGGGTACGCAAGAATTTTCCGGCCCAGGCCCCTATGGCAATGGATCGCAGGGGCCCGGGGTCTACGGGATGGGGCCCGACCAAGGTCCCGGCGCTCATAGAATGGGCGGTCCTCAAGGGGGTCCTCCGGGCATGATGGGTGGTCCCCAGGGTGGTCCTGGTGGTATGGGCGGTCCTCAAGGGGGTCCTCCGGGCATGATGGGTGGTCCTCAGGGCGGTCCGGGCAGTATGGGCGGTCCCCAGGGTGGTCCTGGTGGTATGGGCGGTCCTCAAGGGGGTCCTCCCGGCATGAGGGGTGGTCCTCAAGGCGGTCCGGGCAGTATGGGCGGTCCCCAGGGGGG
>Ga0193947_1000017_pt1 | contig 35920 bp, 29 predicted proteins | sample FRT_01_MG_FD_161267 | JGI IMG/M metagenome (GOLD analysis project Ga0193947, IMG submission 161267) | Sediment microbial communities from the Broadkill River, Lewes, Delaware, United States - FRT_0-1_MG | ecosystem: Environmental > Aquatic > Freshwater > River > Sediment | place: USA: Delaware... | reverse complement strand
GATTTCGACGCCCAGATCGCCGCGCGCAATCATGACCGCATCGCTGGCTTCAATGATCTCGTTGAGTGCATGCATGGCCTCGGCGCGTTCGATCTTGGCAACGATACCGCCATGCCCTCCCGCCCGGTACAATAACTCGCGTGCTTCATTCATATCATCGGCACTGCGCGGAAATGATACGGCGACATAATCAGCCTGCATATCAGCGGCTACCCTGATATCGGCACGATCCTTCTCGGTAAGTGACTGGGCAGACAAGCCGCCACCCTGAAGATTGATGCCTTTATTATTGGATAGCGTACCGCCGACAACAACACGGGTTTCAATTTCCGCTCCGGTGACTTCCTCGACCCAGAGCACGACCGCTCCGTCATCGAGCAACAGGGTATCACCGCGCTTGACATCGTCGGTCAGTGCCTTGTAGGTCAGCCCCACGCGTTCCTGGTTGCCGGCTTCGACATCGAGGGTGGCGTCCAGAATAAAACGCGCACCTTCCTGCAGTACCACCTTGTCATCCGTGAATCTGGCGATACGGATCTTGGGGCCTTGCAGGTCGGCCAGCACACCGACCTGACGGCCGTGGGCACGCGCTCGATTACGCACATTTTCAGCGCGCCGAAGATGTTCTTCAGAGGTGCCGTGAGAGAAATTCACGCGCACCACATCCACACCCGCCTGGATCATACCATCCAGTACCTTCGGGTCGTCGGTTGACGGGCCAAGGGTCGCTACTATCTTGGTTCTTCGCTGCATGCTCAGCTGCTTCTATCCGCTAAAACAACGCGCCGGAGAGGACAGGAACGACCCCGCACATCATGCCGTTGTGCACAAACCGCTGCTCCGGTGTAGCGATAGACAGGACCGGTTCAATTAATTACCGGCTCGTGCTTCCAACATCGCTACAGCCGGCAGTGTCTTGCCTTCCAGGTACTCCAGGAAGGCACCACCTGCGGTTGAGATATAGGACACCTTGTCGTATATATCATACTTCTGGATGGCTGCAATGGTGTCGCCACCACCCGCCAGACTGAAGCCACTGGCATCAGCGATCGCCATCGACACCGTTTTCGTGCCTGCGCCGAACTGGTCGAATTCAAAGACGCCAACCGGACCGTTCCAGACGATGGTGCCCGCCTTGCTAATAATCTCCGCCAGCTCCTGCGCGGATTTTGGTCCGATGTCGAAAATCATGTCATCGTCTTCAACGTCACCCGCATCTTTCAGAACTGCCGGTTCGTTTTCGTCGAACTGCTTGCCGCACACGACGTCGACCGCAATCGGAATACTGGCGCCACGCGCATTCATTTTCTCCATGAGCGCTTTGGCAATATCCACCAGATCGTCTTCGCACAGCGACTTGCCGACATTCTTGCCGGTGGCCTTGAGGAAGGTGTTGGCGATGCCACCGCCGACCACCAGCTGGTCAACCTTCTCCGACAGCGCTTCCAGCACAGTCAGCTTGGTGGACACTTTTGAACCGCCGACGATGGCAACCATCGGACGCGCGGGGTTGGCCAGCGCTTTGGCAAGATTTTCCAGTTCGTCAGCGAGCAGCAGGCCGGCGCAGGCGGTGGGGGAGAATTTACCGACGCCATGGGTAGAAGCCTGGGCGCGATGCGCAGTACCGAATGCATCCATCACGAAGACATCACACAGGGCAGCGTATTTTCTCGCCAGCGCCTCATCATCCTTCTTCTCGCCACTGTTGAAACGCACATTTTCCAGCAGCACCACTTCACCTTCGGCAAGGTCAAAACCGCCGTTGAGGTAATCCCCAATCAGACGCACATCCTTGCCGAGTTTGGCGGACATGTCAGCGGCTATGGGGGCCATGGAGTTTTCTTCATCGGCCTGGCCCTCTTGCGGGCGGCCGCGATGAGACATAACCATGACTTTGGCACCTGCCTTCATGCAGTGTTCGACGGTGGGCATCGACGCCGCAATGCGGGCGTCCGAGGTCACCTTGCCGTCCTTGACGGGCACGTTAAGGTCGGCGCGGATCAGCACGCGCTTGCCGGCAAGATCAAGATCGGTCAGCTTGATAAAAGACATTGTTGGCACTCCAGTATTTTGCAAAAACTTTTGCTAAACATCGTGTTTAGCAAAAACCTCTGGCACTTGTTAAGCAAGCGATAAAGCGTGGCTCATGCGCGATCGCGCATGAGCCACGCCATACCGTACATACTCCGAGCCGGCTAGTTGGCCGCAACGTGCTGCACGAAGCGCAGCATATTGCAGGTGTAGCCGTACTCATTGTCGTACCAGGAGACGACTTTCACGAAAGTGCCATCCAGTGCAATGCCGGCGCCGGCATCGAAGATGGAGGAGAAACCGCAGCCGCGGAAGTCAGTGGAAACCACTTTCTCGTCGGTGTAGCTCAGGGTCTTGCTGATGTCGCCGCTTTCGGAAGCTGCCTTCATGGCCGCGCAGATGTCATCATACGAAGCTTCTTTTTCCAGCTCGCAGGTCAGGTCAACCACAGACACGTCGGAGGTCGGCACGCGGAAGGCCATACCGGTCAGTTTGCCGTTCAGTTCCGGCAGAACCACACCCACAGCCTTGGCCGCACCGGTGGAAGACGGAATGATGTTTTCCAGAATGCCACGGCCACCACGCCAGTCTTTCATGGAAGGTCCGTCAACGGTTTTCTGGGTCGCAGTCGCGGCGTGCACGGTGGTCATCAGGCCGCGCTTGATACCCCACTTGTCATTCAGCACCTTGGCGACGGGTGCCAGGCAGTTAGTGGTACAGGACGCAGCGGATACAATGGCCTGGCCGGCATAGGTTTCGTGGTTGACGCCGTAAACAAACATCGGCGTACCGTCTTTGGAAGGTGCGCTCTGCACAACCTTTTTGGCACCGGCGTCGATGTGTTTCTGGCAGGTCTCTTCCGTCAGGAAGAAGCCGGTGCACTCGATAATCAGGTCAGCGCCGATGTCGCCCCACTTCAGGTTGGCGGGATCGCGTTCGGCGGTCAGACGGATGGTGTTGCCGTTCACGACCAGGTTGTTGCCGTCAACAGCGATATCACCGTCGAAATTACCGTGTACCGAGTCGTACTTAAGCATGTAAGCCAGATAATCAGCATCCAGCAGATCGTTGATTCCAACGACTTCAATATCGCTGAAGTCCTTGCTGATCGCGCGGAATGCCATACGACCGATACGGCCAAAACCATTGATACCGACTTTGATTGTCATGTCTGTCTCTCCGTAATTTTCTTGGTTTAAACTGAAAAATAAATCGGGTGTTGCGAACGTCTACAGCACCGCCTGCACGGCCTTGACGACGTTCTCCGTGGTAAAGCCGAAGTGCTTGAACAGATCGCCGGCCGGCGCAGATTCACCGAAGGTATTGATACCGATAACCTTGCCTTCCAGGCCCACGTATTTGATCCAGCCATCGGTCACACCGGCTTCTACCGCCACGCGCGCCTTCACCGAAGACGGTAGCACCGACTCACGGTAAGCCTCGTCCTGGGCGTCAAACACGTTGGTGGATGGCATGGAAACCACGCGGATCTTGTTGCCGCTGAGCTGGTCCGCCGCCTGCATGGCGAGGTCCACTTCAGATCCGGTGGCGATGATGATCGCTTCCGGCGTACCGTCGCAATCCTTGAGGATGTAACCACCACGCTCGATGTTGGTGATCTGCTCCGCGCTGCGATTCTGGTGAGCCAGGTTCTGTCGGGAAAAGATCAGGCAGCTGGGGCCCGTCGTGTGTTCCACGGCGGCTTTCCAGCTCACGGCCGATTCAACCGCGTCACAGGGACGCCAGACCGCCATATTCGGGATCATACGCAGGGTCGCGGTCTGTTCGACCGGCTGGTGAGTCGGACCGTCCTCACCCAGACCAATGGAATCGTGGGTGTAGACGAAAATACTCTGCACCTTCATCAGCGCAGCCATGCGCAGAGCGTTACGCGCATATTCGGAGAACATCAGGAAGGTGGCGCCGTAAGGGATGAAGCCACCGTGCAGCGCGATGCCATTCATAATGGCCGACATGCCAAATTCACGCACACCATAATAAAGGTAGTTACCGTCGGAAACAGTATTGCTGACACCCTTGGAACCGGACCAGATGGTCAGGTTGGAACCCGCCAGGTCGGCCGAACCACCAATGAATTCAGGCAGCAGCGGACCGTAACCGTTCAGCGAATTCTGTGAAGCCTTGCGCGAAGCAATCGTGTCAGCCTTGTCGTTCACAGAGGCAATAAACGCCGCCGCACCCTCAGTCCAGTCGAGCGGCAGATCACCAGAGATGCGGCGCTCGAACTCGGCCGCCAGCTCGGGATGTGCTTCCTTGTAGGCCGCAAATTTATCGTTCCACGCTTTTTCGAGCCCGGCACCCTTCTCCTTGCCGTCCCAGGCCGCACCGATATCGGAGGGAATTTCGAACGGGGCATGATCCCAGCCAAGATTCTCTCGCGTGGCCTTGATTTCATCGTCACCCAGCGGGGCACCGTGACAATCGTGGCTCCCGCACAGGTTGGGTGCACCGTAACCGATAACGGTCTTGGTACAGATCAGGGTCGGCTTGTCATTCACAGACTTGGCTTCATGAATCGCCTTGTTGATTGCATCCGCATCGTGACCGTCGACATCGCGCACCACGTGCCAGCCGTAGGCTTCAAAACGCTTCGGCGTATCATCTGTAAACCAGCCTTCGACATGACCGTCTATGGAAATTCCGTTGTCATCCCAGAACGCCACCAGCTTGCCCAGGCCAAGGGTACCGGCCAGCGAGCAGGCTTCGTGGGAAATACCTTCCATCATGCACCCGTCACCCATGAAGACATAGGTGTAGTGATCGACGATGTGGTGACCATCCCGGTTGAACTGGCCCGCCAGAACTTTTTCAGCAATCGCCATACCCACGGCGTTGGTAATACCCTGGCCCAGAGGACCGGTTGTCGTTTCGACACCGGGCGCATAACCGTATTCCGGGTGTCCCGGGGTTTTGGAATGCAGCTGACGGAAGTTCTTCAGGTCATCGATCGACAGGTCGTAACCGGTCAGGTGCAACAGCGAATAAATGAGCATGGAACCGTGCCCGTTGGATAAAACAAAACGGTCACGATCGGCCCATTTGGGATTACCGGGATTGTGCTCCAGGTGGTCATTCCACAGCACTTCGGCGATATCCGCCATGCCCATGGGTGCACCCGGATGACCGGACTTGGCTTTCTGTACCGCATCCATGCTCAATGCACGAATCGCATTCGCAAGCTCTTTACGCGAGGCCATTGCTGTCTCCTGTTTGTGTCTTGAAATTGGTTGTCTGCTGCCCTGGAAGTGGCGGCAAAACAGCCCCACCCCAAAGCGGGTGTGACTGCTCACAAATTCTTCACTGCGTATCGGTAGCGCTTACTCTGGCCGCGTCACCTGCATAGCGAAATCCGGCGAAACCACTTATCCCTTTCAAAAAGCCGCCAGCCTGAAGGGTGGCCCGAATCGCGAGCGCGCCATTCTCCAACAGATAGCAGCGGGGAGCAACCATTGATTTCAAGCAGCGCCGAATAGTTGACGACCAACCGGAAAGCAAAAAATAATATCTATACAGGCATTAATAGATACAAGGGCTTGTCCGCCGCCAGCAGCCGGCGGCCAGTGTATTCAGGCGGTTTCACCCTTCCATTTGATGGAACAGCCCATGCTGGGAATCTGTTCCTGCGGCCCACGGCCTGTCCGCGCCACCTGCAACATGGCTTCAAACAGGTCACGGTTTGCATCCGCGGGCGCAGCCTCCTTGCGGCTGGCATCCAGTCGACCACGGTACTGCAGTTCCAGACCGGCGTTGTAACCGAAAAAATCCGGGGTACAAACAGCACCATAGGCCTTGGCAACGTCCTGGCTTTCATCCAGCAGGTAGGGGAAGGGGTAGTTGTACTGCTGTGCGACAACTTGCATATTCTCAAAGGAGTCTTCCGGATAGTCGGCCGGATCATTTGCCATAATTGCGACACTGTTGATACCGTAGTTGAGTAACTCCCGGGTATCGCGCACCAGCCGGTCACGAATCGCCTTCACGTAAGGACAGTGGTTGCAGATAAACATCACCAGCAAGCCTTTATCGCCCCGGCACTGGTCCAGGGTCCAGACCTTTCCATCAGTGCCGGGTAACGTGAAATCTATTGCCGGCGCACCAAAACTGCAAATCGGTGTTTCCAGGGAAACCATAAGCCTGCTACTCCTCTCCCGTCTCTTACTCTAAAAACGACACAGTTTAACCCAATTCGGGAAACTCTGAGTAAATAAGCGGTCTAACTTCCTGCACTTGACCCCGCCGGTGAAAATGGCCTAAACTTTGCTGCCAGCGCCGATTTGAATTCAGATTGCGGGCGCTATAAAAATACGGCTAAAGCGAGGACAGAAAACCAGTTTTCCGGAACCCGCTTGAGCTTGCGCCAGGCGGGTTTTTTATTTAAGGACGTAACTCCATGAACGAACACCTGTTTACATCCGAATCAGTCTCGGAAGGTCATCCGGACAAAATGGCGGACCAGGTCTCCGACGCCGTGCTGGACGCCATCATGGCCGAAGACCCGCACGCCCGCGTAGCCTGCGAAACACTCTTCAAAACCGGCATGGTGCTAATCGCCGGAGAAATCACCACCACGGCAAAACCCGACTACGAGAAGATTATGCGCGAAACCATTAAGGGTATCGGCTACACCAGCTCAGAGTTGGGTTTTGACGGGGAGAGCTGTGCCGCGATGACCGCACTCGGCGTTCAATCTCCGGATATCAACCAGGGCGTGGACCGCACGCGCCCGGAAGACCAGGGCGCCGGCGACCAGGGTCTGATGTTCGGCTATGCCACCAATGAAACCGACGTGCTGATGCCTGCCCCCATTACTTACGCCCATCGCCTGGTACAACGGCAATCAGAAATGCGCCGCAAAGGTATTCTCACCTGGCTACGTCCGGACGCCAAGAGCCAGGTCACTTTTCACTATAAGGATGGCAAGCCGGTCAGTATCGATGCCGTGGTACTGTCGACACAACACGCTGCGGATATTGACCACAAGGAGCTGGAAGAGGCGGTCATGGAGCATATTATCAAGCCGGTGCTTCCCAGCGAATGGCTCACACACGACACCCGCTACCACGTCAACCCCACCGGCGCTTTCGTTATCGGCGGCCCCATGGGCGACGCCGGTCTCACCGGTAGAAAAATCATTGTCGATACCTACGGGGGTGCAGCACGACACGGGGGCGGTGCCTTCTCCGGCAAGGATCCCTCCAAGGTCGACCGCTCCGCTGCCTATGCCGGTCGCTACGTCGCCAAAAACATCGTTGCCGGCGGTCTTGCCGAGCGCTGTGAGATACAGATATCCTATGCCATAGGCGTGGCCGAACCGACCTCCATCATGGTGGACACATTCGGCACCGGCAAAATCAGCGACGAGCGCATCACAGAGCTGGTGCGCGAGCATTTTGACCTGCGCCCCTATGGCATCCTCAAGATGCTGGATCTGCTGAACGCAGAGAAGATCAAGTACCGCAAAACCGCAGCTTACGGCCATTTCGGCCGCGAGCATGAGGGTTTCACCTGGGAGAAAACCGACAAAGCGGAGCTTCTGCGCACTGACGCAGGAATCTGACACTATTTAAAGGCCAGCTGTGTTCTCTGAGGGGCGCTGCAGCGGGAACATCCCGCCAGGCTCAGGGAAACCGGGTCATTCGAAAGAACGGCGCTCATCTTTGTCTTCAGGAGATGACTATGAACGCCGTTTTGAATACCTCTTCAGATTATAAAGTCGCAGACATCAATCTGGCCGACTGGGGCCGCAAGGAAATCGAGATCGCCGAGAGCGAAATGCCCGGCCTGATGGCATTGCGCGATGAATTTGCCGCCGAAAAACCACTGCAGGGTGCGCGTATCACCGGCAGTCTGCATATGACCATCCAGACTGCGGTATTGATAGAGACCCTGGTCGATCTCGGCGCCGAAGTCCGTTGGGCTTCCTGCAATATATTTTCCACCCAGGATCATGCCGCGGCCGCCATAGCTGCTCGCGGCATCCCCGTATTTGCGTGGAAAGGTGAGACCATCGATGAATACTGGTGGTGCACGGAACAGGCTCTGACCTGGCCCGAGGGCGGCACGCCGAACATGATCCTCGACGATGGCGGCGACGCCACGCTGCTGGTTCACAAGGGCGCCGAATTCGAAAAAGCCGGTAGCGTTCCGCAAGCGGAAGCCGGTGACAACGAGGAATGGAAAGCCATACTCGCCGTTCTCAAGCGCACGCTGGAAACCAGTCCGGGAAAATGGCAACAGATGGCCGACAGCGTCAAAGGTGTTACCGAAGAAACAACCACCGGCGTACACCGCCTTTACCAGATGCAGGAGAGCGGGGAACTGCTTTTCCCTGCCATGAATGTCAACGACTCGGTGACAAAATCCAAATTCGACAACCTGTACGGATGCCGCGAATCACTGCTTGACGGTATCAAACGCGCCACCGATGTCATGATCGCTGGCAAGGTCTGCGTCGTACTGGGTTATGGCGACGTCGGAAAAGGTTGTGCACAGGCTTACCGAGGCATGGGGGCAACGGTACTGGTGACCGAAATCGACCCCATTTGCGCCCTGCAGGCTGCCATGGAAGGTTACCGCGTTGTCACCATGGAAGATGCTGCGAGCCAGGGCGACATCTTTGTCACCACCACCGGCAACGTGAACGTCATCACCCACGAACACATGCTGGCGATGAAAAATGAAGCCATTGTCTGCAACATCGGGCACTTTGATTCGGAAATCGATATCGCGTCACTGGAAAAATATACCTGGGAAGAGATCAAACCCCAGGTTGATCACGTTATTTTTCCGGATGGAAAGAAGATCATCGTGCTCGCCAAAGGCCGCCTGGTAAACCTGGGCTGTGCGACAGGCCACCCGAGCTTCGTGATGTCCGCCTCCTTTACCAACCAGGTGATGGCACAGATGGAGTTGTTCAACAATACCGACGACTATGAAAGCAAGGTCTATGTGCTGCCCAAACCCCTGGACGAGAAGGTTGCCCGCCTGCACCTGACCAAGATCGGCGCCAGGCTGACCACCCTGACCCAGGAACAGGCCGATTATCTGGGCCTAAAAATCGAAGGCCCGTACAAAGCGGAGCACTACCGTTACTGACCGAAACAGCTATCTGTAGCCACGGAACGCACGGAAACCAGGAAATCCCCGTGATTTCAAGACATGGGGATTGCGTGATTTTCGGTCTGTTCCGTGGCCCACTTGAGATCCACAGGTAGAGAGTTGAACGAGTCATGGAATCGCAGAAAAAACACCCCAAAGTCTACAGCTTCGAATTCTTTCCGCCGAAGACGGAAAAAGGTGTTGCCAATCTTCGCAGCACCCGCGACCAACTGGCCAGTCTTGGTCCGCGGTTTTTTTCGGTAACCTTTGGCGCCGGTGGCTCAACACGTGAACGAACCTTTGATACCGTGCGTGAAATCCAGCGCGAATCCGGCATCAAAGCCTCACCACATTTATCCTGCATTGGTTCCACCAAAGCCAATATCCGCGATATCCTGAACCTATACCGGAATGAGAATATCAACCACATCGTGGCACTGCGCGGCGACCTTCCGTCAGGCATGGGCTTACCCGGAGAGTTCCGCTACGCCAACGAACTGGTTGAATTCATTCGCGCAGAAACCGGCGATCACTTTCATATTGAAGTCGCCGCCTACCCGGAGTTTCACCCCCAGGCACGCAACGCCGATACAGACCTGGCCAATTTCAAACGTAAAGTGGACGCCGGCGCTGACAGCGCCATCACCCAGTACTTCTTTAACCCATACGCCTACTTTCACTTTGTCGAGCGTTGCGAAAAAATGGCCATCGACCTGCCCATTGTGCCGGGCATTATGCCGATTACCAACTATACACAGCTAGCCCGTTTTTCCGACATGTGCGGCGCCGAAATTCCCAGATGGGTTCGTAAGCGGCTGGAAACTTATGGCGATAACCGGGACTCCATCCTGGCCTTCGGTGAGGAAGTCGTTACAGAAATGTGCCAGGCGCTGCTGGACGCCGGCGCACCCGGCTTGCATTTCTATACCATGAATCAGGCCGGCCCGAGCAAGGCAATCTGGAAAAATCTCGGCCTGAACAAATAACCATTGGCGTCTTCCGGCAGTCCAGTGCGCGCACCCCGCTTTTTTACCGAACAGTCGCTTGCCGTGGGGCAGTCCGTAACACTGGAAGAGGCAGGCAGCCATCACCTGCTGCGGGTACTACGCCTTAAACCGGGCGAACCACTGCTGTTGTTCAACGGTGACGGCAGTGAGTACCAGTCGGTGCTACAGGAATCCGCTGGAAAACGGGCAATGGTCATGGTTCATGGCAGCCGGCAACCCGAGCGGGAGTCGAAGCTGCGCATCACTCTGGGACAAGGCATCTCACGCGGTGAGCGCATGGACTTTGTGCTGCAAAAGTCAGTGGAACTGGGTGTTGAATCCATTACCCCGCTATGGACAAAGCGGTCCCAGGTCCAACTCAGTGGTCAACGCCTGGAAAAACGCCTGTTCCACTGGCGCGGCGTGATACGATCAGCCTGCGAACAATCCGGGCGCGTTTATCTGCCCACACTGCATAGCGCTACAAAGCTGGTGGACTGGTACAATATCAGGCGGAAACCGTCTGTGCAGCTTGTGCTTGACCCGGCAGCATCGCTGCAACTGTCCGATATTGCCCCGGCCAGGGATATCACGCTACTGATTGGCCCTGAAGGCGGGCTGGAGGGTGACGAGATCAGTATGGCTGAATCGAGCGGTTTCAAACGCATTCGATTAGGACCCAGAATTCTGCGTACCGAAACGGCTGCACTGGCAACTGTAGCTGCTGTCCAGGCGCTATGGGGAGACCTGTCAGGTTAAGCGGACTTCATTCAGGCCGAGACTTTTCTCCAGGCCTTTTCAACCAGCGTCTGTATGACGGTAAGATCCGGAATCAACGCTTCTTCGCTGCCGATCTGCACACAGTCTGCCACAGTATCCGGTAGCGTTCTCGCGGCCGCCATGGAATCGCCCAGCGCATCGGCATCTGCATTGAACAGGCGCGGTATACTCGCTGTAATCATTGCATAAAATGGCAAATCAGTTTCCGCGTTGACCGAATTTAAAATGGAGATGCGGGATCCACGCTCGCCCTGGGGCAGACTGTAACCGCATAGACGCTCTATCGATATAACCGGTAACTTCTTATCGCGCCAGTGCAGACACCCCAACAGCCAGTCCGGACCACCCTCGACCACATCCAGTGGCCGATAGTCAAGGACTTCAGCGACGGCAACATTAGGCACCAGCAGATTCATATTCTGCAGCGGCAACCAGAGGCTTCTTACCGATTCAACAACAGCGTTCATTTAAACGACCCCGACTATGGCTAGTTAATGCTCGCGTACTCAGGCTGACAACGACCGGTCAATGCATTCGCGAGTTGTTCAGGAGTACCGCTCAATTCCACCTTACAGCTACGTCGCGCCGCTTCCGGCAAGTTTGATATAACGCAACTTTCCGAACTCTGCGCCCAGACAAAACCACCGCACCTCGAAACCGAGGCGCAGCCCTGGGTGCCATCCTTGCCCAGCCCACTGAACAGAATCGCCCCGCATTGTGCGCCAAATGTTTCAGCAGCACCGCGCAGTACCGCATTGATATCAGGGCGCTGCATCGTTTCCCAGGCACGGTCGCTGCGGCGAATGGTACCCTCCGCATTCATCTCGATCCTGTTTCTCGCCGGCACCATCCACACCCGACCAGGCTCAATGCTTTGCCCTTCACCTAACATGGCAACTGGCCACGCGCTGCAACGGTCCAGTTGCTCTACCAGCAAATCCTGGAAGGATTCAGATATGTGCTGAGCCAGTAGAAACGTCACCGGTAACTTGTCCGGCAGCGCCTGCAAAAAGCGTGCAACAGCCTTTGGCCCGCCGATCGACGCCCCCAGCACCACCAGCCAGGGCGCTCCACTTTTCCCGGCAGCGTCATCCTCAACCAGCCGAAACTCCTGCTGACGATAGCGGTTACAGATACTGGAACCCGACTGTCCCCGCTGGGCAAGTACTCTCAGTTTTCCCACCAGACTGTGCCGCCAGCTGTCAGCACTGCCAATGCCTCCGCGGTTAATCAGTACCGGCAGCGGCGACTGTTGCAATACTGCCTCGACCTGCTCCCAATCCAGTTGATCCCCTATAGCGAACAGCAGTACATCAGCACCATACCAGGTAGTCGGCAGGGACAATCCCACCGCAGCTTCGATGACGACTTCCATACCCTGCTGCTCAAGCAGTATGCGAATCTCTTTGCGTTCCACGCCGTCTGCCAGTAACGCAACTCTTAACCTTGCCTGCAGAGCTTTATCCATTTACGTTTTGTTCCTCGAGCATTGCCCGAATACTCTCCATCAGTCCCGCTTCCTGGAATGGCTTGCCCAGGTAACGGTTTACCCCGATCTGCATCGCGCGTTGACGATGTTTGTCACCGGTGCGCGAAGTGATCATTATAATTGGAATATTCCGCAGGCGCGCTTCATTACGAACATGCGTAGCCAGTTCGAAACCATCCATACGCGGCATCTCGATATCGAGCAGCATTATATCAGGGATATTATCCTGAAGTTTTGACACCGCATCGACACCATCCTTCGCTGTAATTACGTTCATATCATTACGCTCCAGCAGGCGGCTTGTCACTTTACGCACGGTGATGGAATCATCAACCACCATGACGGTCACAGTATTGTCGCGTGTAGGCTGCTGAATCAGTTCCTCTACCTGCGCCATTGCCAGGGAAGCACCACCGCGTAACATTTCTGCCACATCGAGTATCATCACCACACTGCCATCACCGAGAATTGTGGCACCGGCCACACCTTTCACGGCGCTGATCTGGGGCCCAACCGACTTAACCACGATTTCACGGCTTCCCAGTAAGTTATCGATTTGCATGGCGACCCCCTGATCACCAACACGCGCCAGCAGCAGGGGGATCTGTTTCGCCACGCTATCCAAACGCGGTTTACCCGTTCCCAGCAGGCTGCAGAGATGGCGAACCTCATAGTCTGAGCCGCCATAACTGAAACGTGCATCAGGATTATCGTAGTAAACATTGAGATCTTCCAGATGCATGCGCACAACACCTTCTATGCTGGCCAGGGGAACGGCATAAGTATCTTCGCCGACCTCTACCAACAACGCCTGATTGAGCGCCAGGGTAAATGGAAGCCGCACTGTAAAACTTGTACCCTTGCCGGACTCGGAATCTATGTGCAGCGAACCACCCAGTTGTTTGACTTCGCTGTTAACCACATCCATGCCTACACCGCGGCCCGCAACCTGCGTCACCTTCTCCGCAGTACTGAAACCGGTTTCCAGGATAAACTGAAGCGCATCGTTATCGCTGAGTTCCGAGTCGGCGTCCATCATGCCACGTTCAATAGCCTTGCTGCGTATTGCAGCCAGATTCATACCGGCGCCGTCATCAACAATTCTCAACACGACATCGGAAGATTCCCGATCGAGCAGAATCCTGATGGTTCCTGATTCGGGTTTACCCGCCTCGCGTCGCTGCTCAGGCATTTCAATGCCGTGAGAAATGGCATTACGCAACATATGCTCAACAGGTGCTATAACCCGATCAACCACAGTGCGATCCATCTCACCTTCAGCACCGGACAACTCCAGTTCCACTTTCTTACCCAGTTCCTGTGCCGTCTGACGAACGATACGACGCAGACGCGCCGCCAAACTGGTGAAAGGCACCATACGCGTACGCATCAAGCCTTCCTGCAGTTCAGTGTTTACGCGTGACTGCTGCAACAGCAGGGTTTCAGATTCACGTGTTATGTTTTCCAGCAGATTCTGAATGCTGCTCAAGTCACTAATACTTTCCGTCATAGAACGTGACAGCTGCTGAATGTGCGAATAACGATCCATTTCCAGGGGATCGAAATCCTCGTTCTCCAATTCACCCTCCTGCTCGTAGCGGAACAAGACCTGTGCTTCGGTCTCTATTTCGAGCTTGCGCAACTGCTCCCTGACGCGGGATACGGTCTGATCCATTTCAACCAGATTGAATCGATAGGCACCGATCTGCTGTTCCAGACGTGAGCGGTAGATACTGACTTCACCGGCATAGTTAACCATATTGTCGAGCAGCCTGGACTTGACACGCACCAGTTCCTGGCTCGAGCGGGGGCTGGCCCGGCGCTCCCTATGCTCGGTGTCACCGTCGACTGCGACGGCCTGCACCGTTTCTTCGTGTTCATCCATCACAGCAGCCGATTTAGCTGTCTCTGTGTGCACGGCCGCTTCCCCGCCCTCGCACAACAATTCCAGGCTGGACAATATCGCGGAGGCTGCTGTCAACGGCTGATGTTTACGAACCAGGTCTATCATGCCGGTCAAGCTGTCGTGGGCCTCCTGCAGAACGGCAAACATCGATTCGCTGGCTCCAATCTCACCTCCGCTAACCCTGACCATCAGCGACTCAACGGCATGGGCAAGATCGCCGACGTCGGTGATGTCCGTCATACGAGCGCCACCTTTCAGCGTATGCAACTCGCGCTGTAACTCAGCCATCAGAGAGTGATCGTCGGGTGCGCGCTTCCAGGCCCGTAGCGTCTGCTCGGTGTGTTCCATAATATCGCCGGCTTCCTGCAGAAACACCTCCAACAATTCGGGATCCGTCTCGGCATACGGATCTCGCCAAACCGGCTCTGTAAGCTGTTCCGGTTCAGCAGACGTTTCATGCTGTTCCGCCACAGTGTCAGTTTCCTGGTACCGGGTAACATCCGGCTCCTCCTGATGCATTTCCGCTTCCGCGGCGGCAAGCTGCTCCTTCAACCCATCCAGGCGTGCAATCAAAGAGTCCGCCATCTCAATTGCTTGGCGAGCACGAACGCTATCCAGCATATGTGCCAGATTGTCCTGGGCGTGCTGCAGGGCATCCATTGCCTCTTCTCCAACCGTGCCGTCAACCTCAACACTGGTGGTGATCAGCGACTCGACAGCGTGCGCCAGATCTGCAATCGGGCCAAGACCCGCCATGCGTGCGCCACCTTTCAACGTATGCAATGAGCGCTTCAGCTCGTCAACAATCCCGCCATCACCGCCCGATTCACGCCAGCGTTGCAAAGCAGAATCGCTCGCCTCCAGATTCTCCGATCCCTCTTCGAGGAAAATATCCAGCAGCTCTTCATCGCATTCCGAGTAAGCATCGTCTTCGGCGTCAGTCTGCACTTGTTTCGATTCATCATCCGCGATTTCGCCCAGGGTTTTTTCAGCGCTGAAGACAGGAATCGCTTCATACAGCGAACGAACCTGATTCAGCAAAACCTCGTACTCTTCCGGCTTGCTGATGGCATGAGGCAGACTTGACAGAATCTGTTCGATTATTTCGGTGCATTGCTCCAGTGCCCGGCAGCCTTCTTCAGACAACCCCTTTCCGGCTGCCATAAGCGCCTTGGTCCATCGCTCCAGCTCTCCGGCCAGATCGGCAATCGCCTCAGCTTCGGCCATACGTGCACTGCCATGCAGGGTGTGCACAGCACGTGCCAGCTGTTCATCGACCTTGGCCTCACCGACCGGCTTCTGCTCAAGAAACCGACGAATAACTTCAACATGCCCCCGTGTTTCCGTGTTGAAGATATCGTAAAGCGTTGGATCCATGACACTGTCACAGACCGCTTCTTCCGCCATGGCCTCAGTTGTTTCATCCACCTGAGCCGACGCTTCGACCTCAGACCCGGCTTGTTCCAGCGGCAACGCGAGCTTATCATCCTCGCGCTCCGCTTCCATGTCCATATCGTTGCCTTGTTGCGCAACTGCGTCTGCCGACGGTTGCACATGCGCGGGCCCGGTTAGCGGCATGTCTTCACTGCTGCTCAGTGCGTCCGCGCACTGCATCAAGTGGGCAATGGGCTGTTGGGTAGGTGTATTGTCCTTGACCTGCTGGACCAGCTCAGGCAAAGCGCCCGAAGCCGATTGAAGAAAATCGCTTATTGTCGGGCCCGGCGCCACAGTGCCGTCTATCAGCCGGTTGAGTAAATTTTCGCAAGCCCACGCAAACTCACCGATGCGCATGGCACCTAGCAATCTGCCGCTACCTTTCAGCGTATGATAAGAACGCCGGACAGTGCCCAACGCCTCTGTATCCTCCGGGTCCTCGATCCAGGCCGCGAGCTGTTCATGGATACTGGCGATCTCTTCATCAGCTTCCTCGATAAAGATCTCCAGGATATCTTCATCGACATCCTCGCCTATAATGGCCAGGCCATCACTTTCTTCCACGGGCTGCTCCGAGACCACTTCCATATCATGCTCAACGTGCTCCATCGCTGCGACAGGGTCTTCAACACTCGCTTCGGTCTGTTCTGATAACAATTCATCTGCGACCATGCCTTGCTGCTGTTCCGCTTCGCCCGACAGTGAATCGATACGACTCAGCGATCGTTCGCCCGTGGATTCCACCGGCGCTTCGCCATCGCCTTTGTTTTCTTCCGGCTGCGCATTTTCAACAGAAACGATATCCGGCAGTTCGCTGTCCCGGGACGCACTGTCATCCGGGGCGGCGCCGGTATCCTGCAGATCACTTTCCTGTGCCGGGTAACCCAGCTTGTCAACACTCTCCTCGGCCATGGCCATGGCCGTGCCACCATAGATACGATGTTCCATACGGCCTTCAAGGTAGTACTCGAGACCGCATACTGCTTCCGCGAGTGACTCCAGCTCATGCTGAGGTGGCTGCCTGTTCTGCTGCAGAAGATCACCCTCGATATACCGGCTGATGGAATCGATCAACGCCGCGGCCCGTATTTCACCCACCAACTCAAGGCCGCCCTTAAGCTGGCAGAACAACTGCGGGACCTCGCCCAGCCTCCCGCTGTCACAATCTTCTTCGGTATAAAGAACAATCGCCTCTTTGGCTCGCGTCAGGTCAGTAATTGCTTCCTGCATTACAACATCCATTACCTGGCTGAACTCGGATTCAGCCAGGTTATCTTCAAGCATCGCCTCACTATGCGCCACAGCACGACCGCTGCCCATATCTTCCACCGAGGATTCGACCAATAGCAGTATGCTGGCCACATCCATCAACAGGGTATCTGCAGGCACTTCTCCGGAATCCACGTAATGTTGCAGATCGTCCGCCTTGGTAAACACCGACGTTCGTGGCGCATCGAGACCCAGCATCCCCAGTGTGCCCCCCAAAGAACGCAGGGAAACAATCAGTGGCTCAAGCTCCTCCAGATTACTGCAGCCATTGCGCAAGACGATATCCAGTGAATCCTTGAGTCTGGTCAGCTCCTCTTTAACAGCGATGGCAACACTATCGAACAGGTCGGAATTCTGACCGGTCAGGCTTTCTCGCGCGGCCGCCAATTCTTCTTCGCCTGGAAGAATATCCCTCAGGCGATAGGTCGACTGAATATCAGCCACCCTCTGGCTGGATCCCCGTGCCTGGCCGACATAAAACAGCAGTTCCCTGAATAGTTCCTCTGCCACACCCTGTTCCAGTGCAGTCTCTCCATGATCCGTGACACATTTAATTTCCCGGTCCACTTGCCCCATCAGACGCTTGATGGCGACACTGTTTTCCACAGCTTTCTCTTTAAGCGCATCGGCAAGACCCGCCGCAACCCACCACAGTCGGGCAGCATGATCGCTGGCACTGATACGCTGCAGGCATCCCAGAACTTCAGCCATGCTTGCCAGTGCGTCTTGTGTATTTTCACCCTTGAACCAACCCAGCAAGCCAAGCTGAAAACGATGCCGGAGATCCACTGCCTGCTTCTGGAGGTCACCATCATTATTTCTATCAGTGACAACTGCCGGCAACTCAACATCCAGGTCAGGAGAAAACAGGAAACTTTGGGACAGCGGGTTTTTTCCACGTACGGCACGCAAATCATTCAGAACCGGCAAAAGCACAAGAGGAATATCGCTGCCTCCGCTGACCAGTCGCTCAAGATAATCGGGCAACTGTAGAATGGCGCGCATCAGGTTTTCACATGCATCATCGTGACGGATAACAGAATCTTCAGATATCGCCTTTGTGACCTTCTCCATTTCCCTGGCCAGCAATGATGCACCGTGCAGTTCGACCATCTTCAGGGTCCCGTACACCTGGTGCAGGTAGGCAGACAAAAACCCCAGTTGTGCCCTGTCCTTCGGGTTCTCTACATAGGTTTCCAGTGACTGGCGTGCTTCCTTGAGCGTTTCATCCAGTTCCTTTTTAACCCACGACAGTGTACTGAAGTCGACTACCTGATTCATTGTATGTCCTTTCATCCCGCACTACGTGCTTTTAATCTGCGCGTCGATATGCCAGCGTATTTTCATAACGCATTTTTTCCATATCCTGATGCTTCCAGCCCGGCAATTCTCCCGGTCCCAATATCAACACCCCTCCGGGGACAAGAGATTCCGCTAACTTGTTGACAATCTTCACGCGCTGCTCGCGCTCGTAATAGATCAATAGGTTCTGGCAATAGATCAGATTTATATCGACAAATGGCGCGGTGCCGACATCCCTCATATTGAGCTGGGAAAAACATACCCGCCTGCGCAATTTATCCTTAATCTTGAAACGATTGTTCGTCACCCTTTGGCAGTATTGGTGCCTGAAGACCGACGGAATATCATGAATTCGGCGATTGCGGTAAATACCTGCGCGCGCGTGTTGCAGGGACGACAAACTGATATCTGTGCCCGTCACCCCGAAATAGCGATCACCCAGCTGCCGGGTGTAGCAGGCGTCAAGCAGCATTGCCAGACTGTAGACCTCTTCACCGGTGGCACAGCCCACACTCCACACATGGTAGCTTTGCTCCTGTTCGAGCGCAGCCGGCAGCACCACCTCTTCCAGCAGAAGCATCGAAGATTGATGCCTGAAAAAGCAGGTCTCCTGTACCGTAAGACAGTCTATAAGCAACGACCACTCACGGGCCTGTGAGCCACCGGAATACAAGCGCCTGTAATACTCGCTGTATTCCCTGCACCCTGTCACACGCATACGCGATCGAATTCCACTAGCCAGGAAGGATCTGCGTTCTGGCGCAATGAACAAGCCGCTGCGGCTTTCCAGCAACTGCGTCCATTTGCTGAATTGTTTATCATCCATGTCCAGTGCCGCCCTGGCCTGAGACCGGGCATCATCGCTGGTTTGCACAGATCCGGCCGTTTCCGCCACGGGCTTGGACCTCTTCTTACTCCGGCAACTTGAAGCCGGCGACCGAATTTCCCATTTCGTCGGCCAGGTCGGTGAGGTTCCCGATGGAGGCCGCAGTTTGATTGGTACCCGCTGAAGTCTGCGTTGTAATTTCCTGTATGATGTGCATGGTTTCAGAGACGCTGGAAGCCGCCCTGGACTGCTGCCGGGCAGACCCTGAAATGTTCTGAATCAGACTGGACAGGTCGTCCGACACTTTCATGATCTGATCCAGCGCTTCACCGGATTCCTGCGCCAGGCGCGCGCCGTTCACCACACCGGCGGTACTCTGCTCCATCGATATGACCGCTTCATTGGTATCTGTCTGTATGGTTTTAACCAGTGCCTCTATCTGTTTCGTTGCGTTACTGGAGCGTTCAGCCAGACGCTGAACCTCGTCAGCGACCACCGCGAAACCGCGTCCGGCTTCACCGGCCATAGCGGCCTGAATGGCAGCATTAAGGGCCAGGATATTGGTCTGTTCCGCGATGTCATTGATAAGCTCAACGATATCGCCGATTTCCTGGGAGCTTTCACCCAGGCGTTTTATACGTTTGGACGTTTCCTGGATGGTTTCGCGGATGCGGTCCATACCCTCGATGTTACGACGTACGGTATCCCCACCTTTTTTGGCAAATTCTACCGAATTCAACGCCATATTCGCCGTGTTTTCCGCGTTCTTTGAAACCTCATCGATTGAAACTGCCATTTCGTTAATCGCAGTGGTAGCAGAGGTGATTTCCTCCGCCTGGTGGCCACTGGCCTCGGTCAGATGTTGCGCAGTTTCCTGCGTCTGCTGGGCTGCAGAGGATACATGTTTGGAGGTCTCATTGATGGTGGTAACCATGTCGCGCAAGGCGTCAATAGTGTAGTTAACCGAGTCAGCTATCGCGCCGGTGAAGTCCTCGGTAACCGTGGCATAAGTGGTCAGATCGCCGTCTGCGAGGTTACCCATTTCATCCAGCAGCCGAAGTATTGCTTCCTGGTTATTACGGTTCTCGGTCTCCGCATACTTGCGGCGTTTTTCCTGATCGCGATAAACCTGCATACCCAGCAGGAACAGAACCAGCAGACTGATGGCACCGAACATGTAGGCCATTTCCTGCTGTAGTGGACGTGAATCAGCCGCCAACGCATAGGCATTCTGCAAGCGCAGCGTAGTGGCGTACAGATCATCGGACTGTGAAGCCAGGCTGCGTGCAGCATCCTGTATGCTCAACAGGGCGGCGGATATATCGAGCAATTCCTCAACATTGTCAGCAACGGTCTTGAACAACATGGAAGTCTCGAACAATTTCTCCCGAACGTCTTTGCTCTTGACCATGCCAATGAGCTCATTACCGCGCATCATGCCGTCGAGCACCGTACCATATTCTTCAACGTCCGCCGTAAAACGCTCGATCGCCAGTTCTATATCTTCGCCGCTCACGGCCAGCTTTATATTGTTGACGATACGTTGACTGAGCATCAACTGACGGGTCGCCAGGTTGATGACAGAGCGGCTGGCCTGACGCTTAATAAGGATCTCCACGACTTCCTGGTCATAGGCCTGCAATTTTGGCATGAGGGAATTTATGACCCGACCGACTTCAGCAACAACGGCTACGGTTTCTCGTCCAGTTAAAACGTAATCCACGTTTTTTCGGAATTCTTTCCAATCCTGCTCGACAGTATGCAACTCCTCTTCGACGGAGTTCCTGCTCGACAGCAACCCGGTCGCAGCACGATCGTCACGCTGGTTGGCGAGTATCTCCTCGAACCGGTCACGGTATTCAGCCAGGCGCCCATAAGCCTGCTCCCGTCCCAGAGAAGCTTCAAGTGCGTACTTGGCGATCTTTTGCGACAACACCTGTTGCTCACCGGTATAGCCGATATATTCCTTGTCATAATCGGCCTCGACACCCACGTACCAGAATACGCTGACCATGGCTCCCAATGACAGCAACAACGCTGCGATCAGGTACATCGTCTTTTTCTGTGAACCCACCTTGGTGAGGGTCTGTTTCGTTGTACTCATGCTCTGTCTCCTGACCTAATCGGCTGATCTACTTCCTCAAGAACTAATACCCCGTTAAAACCTGCTTGCCTGCAACTAAACTGCAGCACTTAAAAAGTTTGGCGTTTCGGCGAGAGCGTGCATACTGAAAACACCCCAGTGCTCGCCATCGGCCCTGAATCCGTGGGTCATGTATTGGTGGATGCATTCGTCGTCGCCAGGCAGCTCATCACAACGCTGGTCATCGCGGAAGTGCCTCAACCCCAGAACAGCATCCACGACCAGTCCCGAGTACACGCCCTTGTGGTTGACCACCAGGATACGGCTACGCCGATTCATGGATGCCGGTCTATCATGCAGATAGGCCTGCAGATCCATAATCGGCATCAGATTGCCGCGCACATTGGCGACACCACAGACCCAGGATTTGGTACGCGGCACTCTGCACAGGCTTAGTGGCGTCAGAATCTCAGCGACCTCACCCAAAGGGGCAACCAGGTACTGGTCCCCGAGGCGGAATCCGATACCGCTCCATTCATCTTCGGAGTGTTCCTGCTGTGGAAGAGCATGTGCATTGTCCAGACACCGCCGCTCCAGGTACGACAGCCACTCCAGGGGGGCTTGACTCGAGGGAACAAGCATGGCCGCGGGCCTCAAGCTGCCGCGAGAACAGCGTTAACCTTCTCCAGTAATCTTTGCTCGGATACAGGTTTGGTGAGAAAGTCTCTGGCGCCCTGACGCAAGCCCCACACCCGATCGGTTTCCTGGTCCTTGGTGGTCACAATAATCACGGGGATGTCTGATGTTTCTGGGTCCTTGGTCAACTGACGTGTCGCCTGAAATCCATTCAGGCCCGGCATCACCACGTCCATAAGGACCAGGTCCGGCTTAAACGCTTTGGCTCGTTCTATACCTTCGATGCCGCTCTCGGCTATTTCCGTCTCGAAGCCGTTTTTTTCCAGCATGCTTTTAAGAACATGCGCTTCAGTTGGTGAATCATCTACAATCAGGACTTGTGCCATCGATATAACCCCTTGGTTGCTTACTACTCCATCAAACGCACGGCCACTGGCGGCAGCACATGCGGATTCGATCCCCTATGTGTGAACGTGCGCGCGTATCGCGCCTAACAATTCGTCTTTGGTAAATGGCTTGGTCAAGTACTGGTCTGATCCGACAATCCGCCCCCGTGCACGGTCAAAAAGGCCGTCTTTGCTCGACAACATGACGACGGGCGTTTCTTTAAACAACTGGTTGTTCTTGATGAGCACGCAGGTCTGATAACCGTCAAGGCGCGGCATCATGATATCGACGAAAATGATGTCAGGTTTCCCATCGGCAATCTTAGCCAGCGCCTCGAAGCCATCAGTCGCGGTAGCGACTTGGCAACCCGCCTTTTTCAACAGCGTTTCCGCAGTTCGGCGTATGGTCTTGGAATCGTCGATAACCATCACTTTCAGACCAGAAAATTCGCCATCGGCAGCTGCTGCGGTGTCTTCCGCGGTTGCCTCAACTGGTGTTTGGATATCTACTGTTTCCGTCGGATCTACAATACTTTGCATACGGCTCTTACCTGATCCAATAAGTGTCCTGTTTTCGCACCTGGCAACAGCTTTACCGTCTGTACCGGCACTGCCGGTGATCCCAAGCACCCGATTTGCCGACAAATTTGCGCTATAATGGCGGCTACTGGCTTCTATCGTCCGCTGAGCAGTAAACTTTACATCCATGAATTTGTTCACAAACTGAGCAATCAAGCATTCATCACCTGAGATTTCATGAGCATTCGTCTTGGTATCCTGATGGATCCGATCACCGCGATCCGACCCCACAAAGACAGCAGTTTTGCCATGTTGCTGGCCGCACAAGCCCGTGGATGGCAACTTTTCTATATGGAACAGAAAGATCTGTATCTGCGCAATGAGCGCGCGTTCGCCAGCATGCGGCAACTGAGGGTGGATGACCGCGACAGCGACTGGTTCGAATGGAGTGAAGCGGAAGACCTGCCCTTGTCCGGGCTTGATATCCTGTTAATGCGTAAAGACCCCCCCATGAATATGGAGTATCTTTACACGACCTTTATTCTGGAACGCGCCGAACTGGAAGGGCTGCTGGTACTCAATCGGTCGGCCTCACTGCGCGACAGCAACGAAAAACTGTATACCGCCTGGTTTCCCCAGTGTTGTGCGGCCAGCCTGGTCAGTCGTGATGCGACACGCCTCAGGGCTTTTCTTGATGAGCACCATGACATCATACTCAAACCTCTGGATGCCATGGGTGGAACGTCCATCTTCCGGGTACGCGAGACCGACCCCAATATCAGCGTCATTCTGGAGACACTCACCGAGTTCGGCCAGCGTACCGCGATGGCACAGCAATTTATCCCTGAAATCACCCACGGTGACAAACGGATCCTGATGATAGACGGGAAACCCGTGCCGTATGCGCTGGCACGCATCCCCGCCAGGGGTGAAACCCGCGGCAACCTGGCTGCCGGCGGCCGTGGCGAAGGCGTTGAACTCAGCGACCGGGATCACTGGATCTGCGCACAGGTGGGACCTGAATTGCGCAAACGCGGACTTGTGTTCGTCGGATTGGACGTCATCGGCGACTATTTAACGGAAATCAATGTCACCAGCCCGACCTGCATCCGCGAACTGGACAAACTTTACGGGCTCGATATCGCCGGCCAGTTCATGGACTGCATTGAAGCCAGGCTGCAGTCCGCACACTGATAGTGGTGGCATTGTGCTGCCGGCGCTATGGACGTTAAGCGAACTCAGCCGTTAAACTGGCACAGTGAGTGCCTCTATACCACCACCGTTCGAATCCCCGACCGTCGACAGACTGGCGCTGACGCTGTTTATTGCCACTGCGGTTCATGCCCTGATCATTCTCGGCGTGGGCTTCGAGGCCTTCGACCAGGATCCACTTGACAAGACCACTCCCACGCTGGATATCACTGTGGTCAACCCGACAAAGTCTCTGCCACCGGAAGACTATGACTACCTGGCGGAGTCAAGTCAGGAAGGCGCCGGCAATACCGAGGAAAAGGTACGCCCCCAGCAGCAGATGATGGAACAGGCGCCTGCGGCCGCACCCGCTGAAGACAAACCGGCACCGACACAGGTACTCACCCGCGACGACAGCCTGGAGAACATAGAGAAACCGTCTGAAACGGAAACCGATAAGAAATCTGAGCAACCCAGCACCACGGAACTGGTCAATCGCAGCCTGGAAATGCTGGCGCTCGACCGCCAAATCAACCAGTCATTACTGGCCTATTCAAAAAAGCCGAGAAGCAAGTTCATATCGGCCCGCACCAAGGAGTTCAAATACGCCAGCTATATGCGTGACTGGGTCGCCAAGGTTGAGCGCGTCGGCGAACTCAATTACCCTGATGCCGCGCGCCGCCAGAACCTGTCCGGCAAACTTATCGTCCAGGTTGCCGTTTATCCGGACGGCAGTGTACGGGATATCACCATTCGCAAACCCTCCGGACACAAGATCCTGGATGACGCGGCCGTTCGAATTGTAAAACTGGCCGCCCCGTTTGCACCGTTCCCGGACAGTATCAGCAAGGATACAGACGTTCTGGTCATTACCCGAACATGGGTTTTCACCAGCAGCAACCGCTTGAAAAGCAGATAAAACCCCATACAATCGCGGGTCATGCAATCGGCGCGGTGAATTCCTGTCCAGCAGACCTGTGTGACACGGCATGAATACCGCGATGCCTACTCACCGGTCGTGATTATCAGCTGCGCGGCAATGAAATACTGTTGCCTTGCAGATATACTTCAGACATGAACGACTCCCAACACCTGACCAATCAATTTCTGATTGCCATGCCCGGCCTGGAAGACCCGAATTTCTTTCACTCTGTCACCTATATCTGCGAGCACAATGATCAGGGTGCACTGGGCCTGGTTATCAACAGGCCGCTGGATATGCAACTGGGCGAAATTCTGCAGCATATCAAGCTGCAACATTCAGAACCCGAAGCACGCCAGATTCAGGTCCATCTTGGTGGACCGGTACAACAGGATCGCGGTTTTGTTTTACACGAACCGCTGGGTGAGTGGGAAGCCACGCTGAAAGTCACCGACCGCATTGGCATTACCTCTTCGATCGATATCCTGCAAGCCATCGCCAAAAATGAAGGGCCGGAACGCTCGCTGATCACTCTTGGTTACGCCGGCTGGGGCGCGGGCCAGCTGGAACAGGAGATGGCGGAAAATGCCTGGCTCAGCGGCCCAGCCGATCCCGACATTCTCTTCAACAGCCCGGATGAGGAGCGCTGGAAGGCGGCAGCGGCGTCACTCGGTGTCGACCTGGACTTACTGTCTGGGGAAGCAGGTCACGCTTGATCCGTGTTAATGACGACCACCACCACAGCTCAAAAGACACTGCTCGGTTTTGATTACGGACGCAAGCGCATCGGAGTGGCCGTTGGACAACAGCTCACACGATCAGCGACAGCACTGACTACAGTGCGCGCCCGCGACGGCAAGCCGGACTGGCCTGCCATCAACCGGTTGATCGAAGAATGGCAACCGGATGCGCTGGTGGTCGGCATTCCGTATCATATGGACGGCACTGAACAGGATATGACCCACGCTGCACGACGATTCTGCCGTCAGCTCGAAGGCCGCTATCGACTCCCCGTGCATCAGGCCGATGAAAGATTGACGTCCTTTATTGTAGAATCCAACCTGCCGGCCAACAACCATACCCGGCAGGCCATTGACCCGCTGGCGGCACGACTTATTCTTCAGGACTGGCTGCAACAGAACGAGCCACTACAGTGAGCAAACAGTACGATATTCCGGCACTCATCGATCAGATTGCAGATGAGTTGCGCAAAAAATTCGACATCAATGAGCAGACCGCCATGGTGGGCATTCATACCGGTGGCGTCTGGATTGCGCGGCGGCTACACAAAATACTCCAGATACAGCCTCCCCTTGGTACCCTGGATATCTCGTTCTACCGTGATGATTTTACACGCATCGGCATGAACCCCCAGGTCAAACCGTCGGATCTGCCGTTTACGCTGGACGAGCGGAATATCATCCTTGTGGATGACGTATTACATACCGGGCGCACCATTCGCGCGGCAATGAACGAACTGTTCGATTATGGCCGACCTGCCTCGATTGTACTGGTAACACTGGTTGATCGCAGCGGACGTGAACTCCCCATAGAAGCGAATATTGCCGGCCTGCACATAAAACTCGGCCCCGGCGAACACGTCAAACTCAGTGGGCCGGATCCCTTGACGCTGGAGACAAAAAGCAACGAATGAGCGTCAACAATCTGCAAATCCGTAATGACGGCCGACTACGCCATTTCCTTTCCACTGAGGGACTGAACCGAGGTCTGTTGACGGAAATACTCGATACCGCGGAATCCTTTGCAGGCGTTGCCGAACAATCCGTTAAAAAGGTGCCTCTGCTGCGTGGTAGAACCATCGTCAACCTGTTCTTCGAGGCCAGCACCCGCACCCGCACCACCTTTGAACTGGCAGCCAAACGACTGTCCGCCGACGTACTCAACATTAACGTCGGCGCCTCCGCCACCGTCAAGGGTGAGACCCTGCTGGATACACTGCGCAACCTGCAAGCCATGCACATCGATATGTTTGTGGTGCGCCACGCCGATAGCGGAACAGCGCATTTCATTGCCCGTCATGTACTACCTCACGTCAGCGTCATCAATGCGGGGGATGGCCGCCATGCCCACCCGACACAGGCGATGCTGGATATGTTCACCATACGCCGGGAAAAAGGTGCCGACTTTGGACGTCTGTCGGTAGCCATCGTCGGCGATATCGCCAACTCACGCGTGGCACGCTCGCAGATTCACGCCTTGAATCTGCTCAACACGGGTGATGTGCGCATCATTGCGCCACGCACCCTCATTCCGTCCCACATCGAATCTCTGGGTGTTCGGGTTTTTCACGATTTACGCGAAGGCCTGCGCGATGCAGACGTGGTGATCATGCTGCGTCTGCAGCGCGAGCGCATGAAAGGTGTTGTATTACCCAGTGAACACGAATACTACCAGCTGTATGGCCTGACAGAAGAAAAACTGTCCATGGCCAGGCCCGATATCACTGTCATGCACCCGGGCCCCATTAATCGCGGCGTGGAAATGGACTCCCAGGTCGCCGATGGTCCACGCTCTGTCATACTGCAACAGGTAACCTATGGCATTGCTGTGCGTATGGCGGTGATGTCAATGGCCATGCAACAAAAACACTCACAGGACGGCGATGCCTGAAGCACGCATCAAAATTTCCGGCGGCCGGCTGATCGATCCCGAGAACAGGATCGACGATCGGCTCGACCTCTATATTGCCGATGGCCGTATTGCCGCGATTGGCGCGCCACCAGATGGCTTTTCCGAGGACGTCGAACTGGATGCAGGCGGCCTGGTGGTGATCCCCGGACTCATCGATTTATGCGCCCGTTTGCGTGAACCTGGACAGGAACACAAAGCAAGCATCGACGGCGAATGCCGGGCTGCAGCGGCGGGCGGAATCACGACACTGTGTTGCCCACCGGACACGGACCCGGTTATTGATACACCCGCCGTGGTGGAACTGATCAGACACCGCGCGCAACAGGCGGGCGCAGCGCGCGTAGTCACGCTGGGTGCTTTGACCAAAGGGCTGCACGGTGAACAACTCAGTGAAATGGCCGCCCTGCAACGGGCAGGATGTGTGGGAGTCAGCAACGCCTTGAAGCCTCTGGCTTCGACACTTGTCGAGCGGCGTGCATTCGAGTACGCCGCCACCTTCGGTTTAACCGTGTTTCTGCACGCCGATGATGCGGCACTGTCCGCCAACGGCTGCATACACGAAGGCGAACTCTCAACGCGGCTTGGACTACCCGGTATTCCACAGGCCGCAGAAACCGTGGCAATCGCCCGTGATCTGGCCCTGATCCAGCAAACCGGGGTGCGGGCCCATTTCTGCAGACTGACCACCCAACACGCGGTTCGCATGGTGGCCCGTGCCCAGTTCGATGGCGTCCCTGTCAGCGCCGATGTGGCCGTACCTCATCTTTACCTCAGCGAAGTGGATACCGTGGACTTCGGAGCGGATTATCATTTTATTCCGCCGCTGCGCACCCAGGAGGATCGCGAGGGGCTCAGGAAAGGACTGCTCAGCGGGACGGTGTCAGCACTCTGCTCGGACCACCAGCCACACGAGCCCGATGCAAAGCTGGCACCCTTTCCTGCGACCGAACCTGGCGCTTCGGGTGTTGATTCGCTGTTGTCGCTCACCCTGAAACTGGTGGATGAGGATCAGAACCTGTTGGCGGATGCCATTGCGCGAGTCACCAGCGGCCCGGCAAAGATCCTCGGCATTCCCTATGGCGACCTGGCTGTCGGGCGTGCCGCCGACCTGTGCATCTACGCCCCCGACAGCAACTGGCGGCTGGATGATACCAGCATGAACAGCCAGGGGAAGAATACACCTTTCCGTGGCTGGGAGATGCCAGGCCGGGTACGTTACACTCTGCGCGACGGCCAGATCATTTTCTCCAGCGAAAACCCATGAGCGATAAGACGCAGCGTGGCACCATTTACCTGGAATCAGCACAGGTGCTCTCGCAGCAGAGCTTTGACGGTGACCAGTACATATTACGGGTACAGGCGGCAGACTGTGCTGCGACCGCCCGCGCCGGCCAGTTCGCGCACCTGAGCTGTGATCCCATGCTGGCCATGCGCAGACCTATCTCTATCATGCGCGTCGATGCCCAACAGGGCTGGGTCGATTTTCTTTATAAGGCGGTGGGAAAAGGCACGGCTCTGCTGGCGCAACGCAAGCCCGGCGAAAACATCAGTGTACTGGGGCCGATCGGCCAACCGTTCACAGCGGATCCGGGCCGGCCACGCAGCCTGCTGCTGGGTGGCGGCATCGGCATGCCACCGATGATTTTTCTTGCCGAGCAGATGAAACGGCAGGCTGGCTGCCAGCCGTTGATCCTGTTGGGCTCCGAGGTACCGTTTCCCTTCAGGCAACAACCCTCGCGGATTCTCGTGCCCGGCATCCCGGATGGCGCCATCGCGGCGATGCCGCTGCTGGAAGACTGGGGGATCCCCTGCAGGCTGGCCAGCCTGCAGGGCTATCCCGGCTGTTACGACGGCTACATCACCGAACTGGCGCGCGGCTGGCTGGACAGCCTGGATGATCAGCAACGCTCGCAAGTGGAAATCTTCGCCTGCGGCCCACACCCCATGCTGGAAGCCACCACCAGGCTGGCCAGCGACTATGATCTGCCCTGCCAGGTCTCTGTCGAGGAGTTCATGGCCTGTGCGGTAGGCGGCTGTGCAGGTTGCGTGATCGAAGTGCAGACAGAACAGGGTCCGGCCATGAAACGGGTCTGTGTCGACGGGCCTGTATTTGACGCTTATTCGGTCTTCGGAAGCTGAGGTCAGCCAAAACCCCACTCAAAGGAGCAGATTAGCGATTCAGGACGTTTCTTCCAGCGTAATCCCCTCCAGGGCACTGCCCGCATCGACCTCATGATCCTTGAGCTTGATCATCAGACGCACTTCGTTGGCAGAATCCGCATAGTGGATGGCATCATCCTGGGTGATCTCACCTTCCTTGTACAGGTCATACAAGGCCTGGTCGAATGTCTTCATACCCTGTTGATTGGACTGCTTCATCAGGTCCTTGAGCTTGTGCACCTCACCTTTGCGAATCATGTCAGCGGCAAGTGGAGTGTTGATCAATACCTCGACCGCTACACGACGCCCCTTGCCATCCGGGGTGGGAAGCAGCTGCTGCGCGACGATCGCCTTGAGGTTCAATGATAAATCCATCAACAATTGATCGCGCCGGTCTTCCGGGAAGAAGTTGATAATACGATCCATGGCCTGGTTGGCGTTATTGGCGTGCAAAGTCGCCAGACAAAGGTGGCCGGTCTCGGCAAACACAATGGCGTGGTCCATGGTTTCGCGGGTACGGATTTCGCCGATCAGAATAACATCGGGTGCCTGGCGCAGCGTGTTCTTCAGTGCCGCACCAAATGAATCGGTATCGATCCCCACTTCCCGCTGAGTCACGATACAGCCGGCATGCTGGTGGACAAACTCGATGGGGTCCTCGATGGTAATGATGTGCCCGGTGCTGTTATTGTTCCGGTAGCTGATCATTGAGGCCAGCGAAGTTGATTTGCCGGTACCCGTCGCACCCACAAAAATAATCAGGCCGCGTTTGGTCATACCCAGATTCTTGATGATCGGCGGCAGATTGAGGTCTTCGACAGAGGGAATTTTAGTCTCAATCCGCCTCAACACCATGCCGCAGTGATTCCGCTGGTAAAACGCACTAACGCGGAAACGGCCGACACCGCTGGCACTGATGGCGAAGTTGCATTCGTGATTCTGATCGAACTCCCTGCGCTGATCGGCCGTCATGACACTCAATACGACTTCACGGGCCTGCTCCGGCGTCAGCGTCGCCTGCGAAACCGCCTTGATACGGCCGTTGACCTTCATACTGGGCGGCATACCTGCGGTAATGAACAGGTCGGAGCCCTTCTTGTGCACCATAAGTTTCAGTAAGGAATTGAAATCCATCGCGTAATCCGGACTCCCTGGTTGTTTATCGGAACAGATCTTTGTTCATTGCCTTGGACTTGGCATCAAGCCGGCTTACCTGTCCGCGCTGCACCAGCTCCTGCAGATTCTGATCGAGGGTCTGCATACCGACCGATTGGCCGGTCTGGATAGCGGAATACATCTGCGCAACCTTGTCTTCGCGGATCAGGTTACGAATGGCCGGCGTGCCGATCATGATTTCGTGCGCGGCTATACGGCCGCCCCCGGTCTTTTTCAACAGCGTCTGCGCAATAACCGCGCGCAGCGACTCTGAAAGCATGGAGCGCACCATGGTTTTTTCCGCGGCCGGGAACACGTCAATAATACGGTCGATGGTTTTCGCCGCGGAGCTGGTATGCAGGGTTCCGAATACCAGGTGGCCGGTTTCTGCCGCCGTCAGCGCCAGGCGGATGGTCTCCAGGTCGCGCATTTCGCCGACCAGAATAATGTCCGGATCTTCACGCAGAGCCGAGCGCAACGCTTCATTGAATCCGTGTGTATCACGGTGGACTTCGCGCTGATTGACCAGACACTTTTTACTTTCGTGCACAAACTCGATGGGATCCTCGATAGTGAGGATGTGTTCGAATCGGTCATTATTGACATGATCCATCATGGCAGCCAGCGTGGTCGACTTGCCGGAACCGGTCGGCCCGGTGACCAGTACGATACCGCGCGGCTGATCGGCGACTTCCCTGAAAATTGTCGGACAGCCCAGCTCTTCCAGCGTTAAAATGGTCGACGGAATGGTTCGAAAAACGCCACCTGCACCGCGGTTGTGATTGAATGCATTGACACGGAAACGAGCCAGGTTGGGAATTTCGAAAGAGAAGTCCGTTTCCAGGAACTCTTCGTAATCCTTACGCTGCTTGTCGTTCATGATGTCGTAGATCAGGCTGTGCACCGTCTTATGATCCAGCGCCGGCACATTGATACGGCGGATATCGCCGTCCACGCGAATCATGGGCGGCAGGCCGGCAGAAATATGCAGATCTGATGCATTGTTCTTTACGCTAAAGGCGAGTAACTCGGCAATATCCATGCGCTATCCCTTCAATTGTTCTGGATGTCCTTATCGTCAGCCGGGTGTAAAACTTGACCGTCATGAGCGACTGGCGACACAAATTATAGCCAGCCAGCCCGAATACGGCGCCAGCGGGCGTTTTACGCTTGTATCGGGTATTTATGATCCTGTATTGTCTGCGCCATGAAGACGACACGACTAGCTTTTATCGGTGCCGGCAACATGGCGCGCAGCCTGATCGGCGGCCTGATTGCAGACGGTTGGGATGCCACCTGTATTTCGGTATCCGACCCTGACACTGCACAGCTTGCTGCGCTGAGCAGCCGCTTTCAGGTCAATACCGACACTAACAACCATAGCGTAACGGAAAACGCCGATGTTGTGGTGCTGGCGGTAAAACCGCAAATCATCCGCGATGTCGCGCTGGATCTCTCCGAGCTGATACAGAATCGGCAGCCCCTGCTTATCTCCATCGCCGCCGGCATTCGTGCCACGGATCTGCAGCGCTGGCTGGGCGGAAGCTGCGCGCTGGTACGCTGTATGCCCAATACACCGGCACTGGTTCAGAGCGGTGCCACTGCCTTGTGGCGCAACGAACATGTCGGCGATGAGCAGAAAGACCTGGCGGAATCCATTCTGCGCGCAGTTGGTCTTGCCCTGTGGGTCGACAGCGAAGACCTGATGGATTCGGTCACCGCCCTGTCCGGCAGCGGACCGGCGTATTTTCTGTTGGTCATGGAAGCCCTGCAGGAGGCAGGACAGGCCATGGGTCTGCCCGAAGAAACAGCGAAATTACTCTCTCTGCAGACCGCTTTCGGCGCTGCCAAAATGGCTCTGGAAAGCAGCGAGGATGCCGCCGTTCTGCGCCAACGGGTAACGTCGCCGGGCGGCACGACCGAGAAAGCCCTGGCAGTTCTGGAAAACGGTGGACTCAGAGCCCTGTTCAGTGACGCCTTGAATGCCGCACGTGAACGCTCCCGGGAACTGGCGGAACAGTTTGGAGCCGAGTAATGGGTAGCAGCTACGTCACCAACCCACTTGAGTTCCTGATAAACACCCTGTTCGGCCTGTATATCCTCACGGTCATGCTACGCTTCCTGTTGGCCGTGGTAGGCGCTGACTTCTACAATCCAGTCAGCCAGTTTCTGGTGAAAGTCACCAATCCATTACTGGTCCCGCTGCGCAGGGTCATCCCCAGTATCGGCAAAATCGACACCAGCGCACTGCTGCTGATGTTAGGTCTGCAAATGGTGTCATTCGGGCTGATCGCGCTGCTGCGCGCTGGACAGGTTTCAATGATCAGCCTGCTCATCCTGTCTGTCGCCGAACTGGTGGGGTTGTTTCTGAATGTCCTGCTGTTTTCGATCCTCATCCAGGTGGTTATCAGCTGGGTGAGCCCGGGCACCTATAACCCTGCAATATCAGTACTTTACAGTATAACTGAACCGCTTCTGCGACCCTGTCGCCGGCTGCTTCCACCGATATCCGGTATTGATCTTTCCCCTCTTGCCGCATTGATCGGCATCCAGGTGGTCAAAATGCTGCTGCTACCCCCACTTCAACAGCTGGCTCAGTGACCGGCCACGCACGAGACAGTGCCCAAGCCCTGGTATCGCTGGCAGAACGGGGTACTGATCCTCGAAATCCGCGTACAAACACGCGCCAGTCATAATGAAATCACCGGTGCACGGGGCGAGCGGTTGAAAATACGTCTCACCGGCCCCCCTGTTGATGGCAAGGCCAACAGCCAGCTGTTGAAATACCTGGCAACGCTCTGTGGCGTCAGGCGAAACCAGGTCACTTTGATATCCGGCGCCAGAAACCGCGACAAGCGCATCGCCATCGAATCCCCCAAAACCCTGCCAGCGGGTATCGATCCACCAGAACTGTGAACCGGTTCAGAGTGTTACGCACGTGCCTGAGCACACCACACAGGCTCTAACACGCTAATTATCCGACTAAAGACCGCTTGTCCACGGCCGCTAGGAGTATCGGATGTGCTCGAGAGCGCAGAACCGTCTGTTGCCCGACAGTGAACGGAAAACAATTAGCAGGAAATCAGTGCATGATGCAGGATCAACTCGACCAACGCCTACAGTCCTACGCGGCCTGGCGTGACAAGCTGATTCACACGATTCAGTGTTTCCAGTCCTGGCTGGAGGACCACGAGCTGGCCTCTCCGGAACAGGAATTCAGAATTTTCGAAACCATAGATGCCCTGCGCAAGGATCGCCTGACAATCGCTTTTGTTGCAGAATTTTCACGCGGTAAAACGGAACTCATCAACGCGCTGTTTTTCGCCCACTATGGTCAGCGCCTGCTCCCTTCCGAAGCAGGCCGTACCACCATGTGCCCGACCGAGCTGTTTTACGACCGTGACAGCAACGCCGCCTATATCCACCTTTTGCCGATTGAAACCCGCCTGCAGAGTCAGAGCATTGCCGAGTTTAAACACGAGCCTCTCCACTGGACTCAGATCAACCTGCAGGTAGACAACACCGACCAGGTTGCCAAAGCCTTGCACGAAGTCATCAAGACAAAACAGGTGGCGCTGGAAAAGGCCCGGGAACTCGGCCTGTACGACGAAAATACGGATCCCTATTTCCGCGCACATGGCAAGTCGCCTGATCAGGTTGAAATCCCGTACTGGCGCCATGCCTTGATCAGTTTTCCGCATGAGTTGCTCAAACAGGGTCTGGTGGTGCTCGACACCCCCGGACTGAATGCCATGGGCAGTGAACCGGAATTGACCCTGAACATGCTACCCGCTGCCCAGGCTGTGATGTTTCTGCTGGGTGCCGATACCGGTGTTACACGCAGTGATATGGAAATGTGGGAACACCACGTACGCAGCATAAGACAGCAGGCCAACCGCAATCTGGTGGTGGTGCTGAACAAGATTGATACGCTCTGGGATGAACTCAAGGACGCAGCCGACATCAGCGCCAGCATCGAAGCGCAGCGCAACAGCAGTGCGGAACAGCTGCAGGTCGACAATGAACAGGTGTTCCCACTGTCTGCGCAGAAAGCGTTAATCGCCAAAATACGCCAGGATGAGCAGTTACTGCAAGACAGCCGTCTGCCGCAACTGGAACGGTTCCTGGCGGAAACGGTATTGCCGGCGAAACAGGCTATAGTGCACGACAAGCTGGTTTCCCAGATTGGCGGTCTGATTGATGACAATCTGGCAATACTCGAAACCCGCGACAAGGAACTCACCAGGCAACTCGATGAACTGCACTCACTGCGTGGAAAAAACGCCGATGTCATCATGCATCTGATGAGCAAATCGCGTGAAGAACAGGCCGCCTATCTGCGCAATGTGGAAAGCTTCCAGAACAGCCGACGCCTGCTGCAAAGCCAGGCAACCAGTATGCTTGAAGCGCTAAGCATCGACACGCTGGACCGGCTTATCAACCATACACGTGAAAGCATGACACACAGCTGGAGCACGGCGGGCATGAAACGCGGCATGGAAACTTTTTTTGATGGTGCGCGTGACAGTATGGAACAGGTCAGCAGCCACGCCGAACAGACACGCATGCTGATCAGGGCAACGTACCGGAAGTTCCATGAGGAACACGGTTTACCACAAATCATGCCAAAGCAGTTCTCGATCGCACCCTATTCAACAGAACTTGAGCGCCTCTGCCAGGAAGCGGATGCTTTCCGACGCAGCCCGGTCACCACCATGACCCAACAGTCATTCGTGATAAAGAAGTTCTTTATATCTCTGGTCAGTCATACCCGCAGCCTGTTCTACAAAGCCAATCAGGATGCCGATATCTGGCTCAAGGAAGTGATGACACCGCTAGTCAGACAGATCAAGGAACACAAAGCGATCATGGAGAAACGCCTGGAGACTTTGCGTCGCATCAGCGATTCGCGCGATACACTGGAAGCCCGCATCCAGGAGCTTGAAGCGAACTTGCTCGATAACCAGAAACACCTCGATACATTACAGCAAATCAAGCACTCCATAAACACGCCCCTGCCTCGCACGGTTCCCGAAGCGCCCGGAACCGCGGAGAAGTGTGAAGCCATCGTGTA